>Ga0307966_1000818_pt1 | contig 25396 bp, 23 predicted proteins | sample OrgLakmetagen646_FD_203141 | JGI IMG/M metagenome (GOLD analysis project Ga0307966, IMG submission 203141) | Saline water microbial communities from Organic Lake, Antarctica - #646 | ecosystem: Environmental > Aquatic > Non-marine Saline and Alkaline > Saline | place: Antarctica: Organic Lake... | reverse complement strand
TTGTTCATTACATAATATGCATGATCTGCACCGTCTGACATAATCAGCGGATTGATAGCGTATGGCTTGTAGGAAGTCAATTTACCGCCGGTAAGCATCGCCTTAATATTGTGACGCAAAACAATACCCTGCTTAACAGCATGCACTCCTATGGGTTGATAGTTATGGCCATTCACATCTGCAGTATCACCGGCCGCAAAAACCGCCCCCTCCCCCTTAACCCGTAATGTCGCATCAGTCAGAATTCGGCCGCCTGCACCTTTCTCAAAATCGTGAGATATTGAAAGTGAGCCGGGCCGGTTACCAACCGCAATCAGTGCAGCGCTATACTCTTTTGCCATTTCCGGTTGAAACGGGGTGCTTGTTCGTACGTTAACTGACCTCTGCATCAAAATACGGGTGACAGAGTTAGACATCTTTTCCGGAAATGATGAGAGAAGCCTCTCATTATTGTCCAGAAGGGTTATTTCCGGAGTCACAAACGACTGAGGGTGCGACAAGTTAAGAGCCAATTCAGTGCCGGCAGCCCCGCCGCCGGCAATTAACAGTCTTTTAACCTCGCCGTTCTGCAGTCTCTTTTTAAGCGACAGGAGCTCATCCATCGGTTTAACAGGAACAGCGTTTTCAACATGTTTAAATTTCCCTGTCTTAGCTCCCACATTTATAAATAGAGTGTCATACGGGTGTACGCCACCGCTTGATGTCGTCACAGTGGAATCATTTCTATTAACCGATTCCAACCGTGACTCCACAAATGTAACACCATATCTTCTGCATAGCTGTTCCAGATCTACAGCGGTTTGATCCCACTCGTAAAAACCTGCCATAAACTGCGGCAGTGCGCCGGAATAGATCAGGTAAGGATTCTCAGAAATCAGCACGATCTCAAGGCCGAGCGATTTCCAATGTATTCCCATTTTTATGACCGGAAGCGATGCGTGGCCTCCGCCGGCAATGATGAGTTTTTTAGCCATGTTTGGCAACCATCAACCGGTTACTCTTTTTTCGTTGATAAACCAACCGGAAGATACAGCGGACAGGTTCCAACAAGGCTTGTCAGAATAAAAACAGCGGCTAATACTCCGAGCACAATGGCAACTGTGCCTGAAATGATACCTGTGAAATAAAGCACGGCAACTACAAGTGCTATAAAAACTCGAATTAGACGATCAGCAGACCCCATATTTTTCTTCATAATAGTCCTTTCTTTAAGTGAATTGTGAGATGGCGATTCCTATTGCTATGAATAATATAAGGCAGATGGCGCAAACCACCAGAAGCCTTACCCATTTTGGTTTACCGTGTAACAAAATTCAGGTCTTTAGTTTTAAAAATAATGATCAGACGCTTACATGATCAATACACGATGTGTAAACGATAGAGATTAAATACCTCAAATCAGGATTTGAATACGGGAACAAATTCTTTCAGAGGCATCTTCTGTGAACCGGGCATCCCGTTTTGATCCCGCTCCAGCGTCATTTCGTACATCACCTTGTCGTTTCGATAGTACCGCTTTTGGTAATACACCGGTTTTTCACCAATCGTATACGAAATTCTATCAATCAAAAAGAGAGCTGAATTTTCAGGAACATCCAGATGGGCGGCCAGTTCGTCATCCGCCAGCTCAGCCGACATCCGATAGCAGCCCCTGATTACCGGTATCTCATAATTCTCTTCCAGCTGCTTGTAGATGGTCGTCTCCTGCAGGGCTTCCTCATCCAAAAGCTGCCCATATAAAATTGGCAACCACGTACTGTCAAACGCGACTGGCTCTCCGTTGCCAAGTCGTAGCCGGTCAATGCGTATCACTTTATTGCCGGATTCTATATTCAGAATGTCGCTGAGCCACTGTGGTGCGTCTACGGACTCGAATGTTATCACTTTTGATGAGGCGTCCAGACCCGCTTTAGCCATATCTTCGTTAAAGTCGGTAAGATGCACGAGATTATGCGGTGTGCGTTCATCACTCACAAACGAACCGAGCCCCTGGCAGCGATAGATCATCGAATCACTCTCCAGAGACTGCAGTGCGCGCCGAATCGTAACCCGGCTTACGTCAAACTTCTTTGCCATCTGATTCTCCGACGGCAGTTTCTCTTCCGGCTTGAACCTGCCCCTCTCAATTTCCGACCGAAGCCATTTTGAAATTTGCGTATGGCGCGGTATTCCGTCTTTTAGTTTCATAAGCATATTATTTTCTTATAATTTACCTGCTAATCCACTTAATGTCAATACTTGTTAATACATGTATTGCTTCAACGATAAAAACGCTTTATTATGCTACTGAAAAAATAATCCACAAAATCCATTTGAAAATTTTGCAAAACTAAACTGTATATCAGGCACTACTTTGAAGATATTATTCTCCATAACCTTACTCCTTTTTATGATGGCTGCCTCTTGCGATAATAGCGAAAAAACAGAAAGCACGGCATTCAACTCTTTACTACAGCTTATACTGTCAGACTCTGTTCCGACAATAAGTGTGACTGAATTAAGCCGTATCTGTGAAGAGGTCACCATTCTGGATACAAGAGAAGCAGAAGAGTACAATGTGAGCCGGATACCGGGATCTGTTCATGCAGGATTCGACGAGTTTGACATCACAAAAATGGACCAAACACCCAAAAATACACCCATCGTAGTGTACTGCTCAGTTGGGTACAGAAGCGAGAAAATTGGCGAAAAGCTAAAAAATGCCGGCTTCCAGAATGTCAGAAATCTTTACGGCGGTATTTTTGAATGGGTCAATCAACAACAGACAGTTGTAAATGATGACGGACCTACCAACAAAATACATCCTTATGGTATATTCTGGAGCACCTGGATTAACAGCGACAAAATCACCACCGCTTATGCGGATGACAGGTAGGCGGGCACAAGCATGTGATGAGCTCACCTGCTGTCACAACTTGTATTGACAAGTAGTTACAAATGCCTTATATTGGTTAAGATTAAAACAAACCAAACTCATTAACCACTATGTTCGACATATTATATCAGCCCTGGCCTTGGTACATTGCAGGCCCCGTTATCGGGCTAACCGTTCCGATACTTCTTCTGCTTGGCGGCAAGATGTTCGGCGTATCAGCCAACCTCCGTCACGCTTGTGCCGCCTGCAATTTCGGCAACGTTGAATTTTTCAACTACGACTGGAAAACAGCCGGAAAATGGAATTTCACTTTTCTTGCCGGTTCCGTGTTTGGAGGGTTTCTTGCCGGTTATGTCTTTGCAAATCCTGAGCCCATTGCACTTGCAAGTTCTACGGTAGCGGATCTTAAGGCACTTGGCATCAGTGACTTTACAGGACTGGTTCCTGAGAATCTGTTTTCCTGGGATGCACTTGGATCAGGTGTCGGGCTTACTGTTCTGGTGATCGGCGGTTTCCTTGTCGGTTTCGGAGCCCGGTATGCCGGCGGATGCACATCTGGTCATGCAATCTCAGGACTGTCTGATCTGCAACTGGCATCACTAATCGCAGTGATAGGATTTTTTATAGGAGGTCTTATGATGACCTGGCTTATATACCCCATCATTTTGGGCTAAGCATTTGCCAGCTACACACTTCAACACAATAAACTCTCTCAGAGCCCTGCCGGGTTCTCAAAAAAATAAACAGACATGAAATTTTCAGAATATATAAAATACCTCCTCATTGGAACCGGCTTTGGCTTTGTTCTGGTGAAATCAGAAGTGGTATCCTGGTTTAGAATTCAGGAGATGTTCCGCTTTGATGACTTCCATATGTACGGAATCATCGGGCTAGCCATACTCGTAGGAATGATCTCCATACAGATCATCAAACGAAGAAACGTGAAAGACGTAAATGGAGAGCCAATTACCATACCTCCGAAAGATCCATCACAGGTGAAGCGTTACGTAATTGGCGGCAGCATGTTTGGACTTGGATGGGCCCTTCTTGGAGCCTGTCCCGGGCCGATGTTTGCCCTGCTGGGCACCGGACTCACAATTATGGTGGTCCCCATCCTTGCAGCCGTTGCAGGAACATACGCCTATGGCGCTTTAAGAGATAAATTACCACATTAAGTATATCCCCTCTCTTGAGATTAACATCATTTAAAAGACTTTAAAAACGATAAACAAAACCAACAACACTATGTATTTCAAACAATTCTTTGATGAAAAACTAGCACAGTACGCTTACATGATCGGATGCCAGGCAAACGGCACAGCCATTGTCATCGATCCGATGAGAGATATCGATCAGTATATCGATCACGCGGCTAAGCAAAACCTTACTATTGTGGGTGCAGCCGATACACATATTCATGCTGACTACATATCAGGCCTTCGTGAATTCGCCGACCGAAGAGTTAAAGTGTATGCGTCCGACGAAGGAGATAAAGACTGGAAGTACGAATGGCTAAATGGCAGCGATTACGACTTTAAGCTCCTCAAGAATGGAGATGAGTTTTCCATTGGAAACATTATCATAAAAGCCTGGCATACACCCGGCCACACACCCGAACACATCAGTTACTTTATTACGGATGGTGCAACTGCCGATGAGCCTATGGGAATTACTACCGGTGACTTTGTATTCGTTGGAGACGTGGGGCGCCCCGACCTTCTGGAATCTGCTGCCGGTCAGGAGAATATGATGGAGCCCTCCGCACGAACACTATTTGGCTCTGTAGAAGAGTTCAAGAAAATGCCGGAATACATGCAGATCTGGCCGGGACACGGTGCCGGAAGCGCGTGTGGCAAGGCCCTGGGTGCCATCCCCGAGTCTACAGTAGGGTATGAACTGCGCTACAATAATTCGCTGAAGTCCGCGACATCGGAAGACAACTTTGTGAAGTTTATCCTCGAAGGTCAGCCTGAGCCCCCACTCTATTTTGCACGCATGAAACGTGACAATAAGATCGGCCCGGCTCTCACTGAAGGGCTGCCCAGCCCCGAGCGTTTAACGCTGAAACAGGTGGAAAAAGCATCGTCGAATGAAAATACCGTAATCCTGGACACACGAGAACGGCATGAGTTTTCAGACGGACACATCCCCGGCTCTCTTCTTTCCCCATTAAACAAACAGTTCAACACCGTAGCAGGATCGTACGTCACAGAGGACGAGGAGATCGTTCTTGTGGTAGACGAATACCGTCTCAATGAAGCCGTTCGCGATCTCTACAGAATTGGCCTGGATAAGGTAACCGGATATATCACCCACAAAGATCTTGAAATCTATAAGGAGAAAGGCGGTGAGCTGGACACACTCGTCACAGGTACATTCGAAACGACTGAACTACAATCAGACGGCGAAGTGCTTGACGTTCGAAAAGCGAGTGAATACCAAGAGGGCCACGTAGATGGGGCTCAGAATATTGCCCACACGCGCCTGCTCCCAAGAAAAGATGAACTCGACAAAGAGACTAAATATTACGTCCACTGTCAGTCAGGCGGCCGCTCGGCAGTGGCCACGGCGCTTCTGAAACGAGAAGGGTTTAACGTTGTACTGATCGATGACGAGTTTGCTAATTACAAGCGAAAAGTTCTGGCATAGCAAGACAATGTGTAAAACGAGGCTGTCCAAAAAGGAACATAATAAGTTGCTAAGCTTAAATAATTTAGACTTTAAATCCCTCTCTATTAGATAGAGAGGGAAATAGGGTGAGTCAAAAGAAAATTCCTGAATTATTTAAGCATATTCCGGGGCATAATACTTTTAGGACAGCCTCGGCATACGTGAAAAAACCGGCACAACCGGTTGAGTTTAGCCAGGGTTGGTATCTAAAAATAATTGGGCAGCATTACAAGAGTGATTCAGGAGCTCAATGCTTCGTCAAAACAACCCTGCTTCATTTTTCCTGAATAAAAAAAGCCCAATTCAAGAAGGGATAATTAACAAATACTACAGTTGTGAAATCAAACAAATCAACACTTACACAATTCATTCCGCTTCTGGGCACATTTCAAAGCTACAGAAAAGAGGATCTCAGTGGTGACGTCATAGCAGGAATTACCGTTGCGATAATGCTTATTCCACAAGGCATGGCCTATGCGCTCCTTGCAGGCATGCCCCCCGTTTATGGCCTTTATGCGTCCATCGTGCCGCTTCTGATCTATGCGCTGTTTGGAACATCACGCCAGCTTGCCGTTGGCCCCGTTGCGATGGTATCGCTGCTGATTGTAGCAGGCGTGGGTGAATTTGCCGAGGTGGGAAGCGACCGGTTTATCCATCTCGCCATAATGACTGCCCTCGGTGTGGGTGCATTTCAGTTTTTGATGGGAATCTTCCGGATGGGATTTTTAGTCAATTTCCTGTCACACCCGGTCCTCAGTGGCTTTACGTCGGCCGCCGCCATAATTATCGGAGCAAGCCAGATATCGAACCTGCTCGGACTAAATCTTGCCCGATCCAAGCAAGTGCATGATATTTTTATTGGCGCATTTCAAAGCATAGGCAACATCAACCTGATAACAGCCGGCATAGGAGTAGGGTCAGTTGTTGCAATTATACTATTTAAAAAATGGAAAAAAACGTTTCCATCCGCCCTCTTTGTGGTCGTGGCCGGAACCGCGGTTACAGCCCTTTTTGGACTGAATGGCCAGGGAGTTTCAATCGTGGGCAACGTGCCGGATGGCCTGCCATCTTTTGAAGTACCCGGCCTTTCACTGAGCGATTACAGCTCTCTGCTACCGATCATTTTAGTGATATCGCTTGTAAGCTATATGGAGTCGATCGCCGTGGCGAAAGCAATCGCGAATAAACGCGGGTATAAAGTAGACGCCAACCAGGAACTCATTGCTCTCGGCGGAGCCAATCTTGGCGGGGCTTTTTTCCAGTCATTTCCAACCACCGGAGGATTTTCCCGAACCGCTGTAAACGATCAGTCAGGAGCACGAACTACAATTGCATCCGTTATTACTGCGGTGCTAATCGGCTTTACAGTGCTGTTTCTGACTCCTCTATTCTACTACCTGCCAAGTGCGGTTCTTGCGGCCATCATAATGGTAGCAGTTGCAGGACTGTTTGATGCTGAAGAGATGATCCATCTCTGGAAGACTGATAAAAGAGACCTCACCATGCTTAGCGCTACATTTCTCGCCACGCTGTTCCTCGGCATTGAAGAGGGTATCGGCATCGGTGTGCTGCTGTCGCTTGTTATGGTGATCTACAGCAGTACCCAACCCCATTCCACGGAAGTTGGCAAGTTGGGGGATACCAATAACTACAGAAATGTCGACAGGTATCCCGAGGCAAAAACGGACCCTAACATCCTCTTGTATCGCTTTGATTCCAATCTTTATTTTGCCAACGTCGAGAACTTTCGGGACACAATGGAAGAAAAAATTCACACGCGTGGCGACGAACTCTCACTTGTTGTGATTGACGCCTCATCAATCCACAGCATTGATTCTACAGGCGTACATGCGCTCAAAGAGCTGATTGAAGAACTAAATGAACGGCAAATCAGGTTCTATTTAGCAGGCGTGATAGGCCCCGTACGAGATAAACTGAAAATATCCGGTGTGACTCAGACTATTGGAGAAGAGAACTTCTTTTTTGATGTGGCCCATGCTGTATCATACTATAAAGATTCTGAAAAGTTGGGGCCTGAGCATCAGTTTTCGCCTCTTCAGACCAACAGCTAAACGGTAATATCAAAATAGTACTTACAATAGCTAACGCTCGTTTAATCTTGAACACCGGACATCTCGGTTAAACAAAAAATGCCACAAACATCATAACTTGTTCAAAATGAAATCTGCAGCTATCGCCATCGTCATATTCGCAGTCGCAGGACTGATAATTTATAATCTTCTTTCTAAACCAAACCAGCAAATGGACATTACACCGGCAGAATTTGGTGAAATGATTAAAAGTAGTTCCGGCGTTGTTATAGACGTTCGTACTGACGATGAATATCAGAACGGACACCTTTCTCTTGCCAGCCACCAATATGATTTACTAAACGGAGAATTTAGGGCTCAGCTTGATAGTCTTGATAAAGACAAGACCTACTATCTCTACTGCCGCAGCGGAAACCGAAGTGGTCAGGCTGCCCGGCTGATGAAGAAGAACGGCTTTGAAAACGTCTATAATGTGGGCGGTTTTGAAGAACTTGCAGCCGAAGGTTTCGAGACTCAGTGACAAACATCGACTACCGATTGTCTTTTTCGGCTGTCGAATCTGAAATTTAAAAACCCGCCCAAACCTGAATCACTTCCCTTTAAACTCGTCAGCCCGCAGAAACAGCGTGCAGACGAGGGATAAAACTCAGCCCAGCGCCTGCTCCAGATCTTCTTTCAGATCTTCGGGGTGTTCCAGGCCAACACTCAGGCGGATCAGGTTTTCAGGCGAAACAGATCCCTCGCCCTCACTGCTGCCCCGGTGTTCCCACGTACTTTCTATGCCGCCAAGGCTCGTTGCGCGCTTAATCAATTTTGACCTGCTCACAATTGCAATAGACTCCTCAAGATTTCCATCTACAAAAAAGCTAATCATCCCGCCAAATCCACTCATCTGTTTTTGGGCCGTTTCATGCTGGGGATGAGATTCCAACCCGGGGTAATAGACTTTCTCTACTTTAGGATGAGCCTCCAGAAAACGGGCTACCTCAAGTGCGTGCTCATTATGCCCTTTCATTCGGTATGCCAGCGTCCGGGTACTTCGGCTCAGCATCCAGCAGTCTTGTGGTGACGGCACCGCCCCGCCCATTCGCTGCGTCATTCGAACTTGCTCAAAAAATGAATCCTTTGTTTTTGTGACGACCGCTCCTCCGAGGAGATCACTGTGGCCGCCAAAATATTTTGATGTGGAATGCATTACAATGTCAGCCCCAAGTTCAAGCGGCCGCTGGTTGACAGGTGTCGGCCAGGTGTTGTCCACGACAAGCCGTATTCCTTTCTCTTTGGCAATAGCTGCCGTCTTTCGGATATCGGTAATTTGCATCAGCGGATTCGAAGGCGTCTCCACCCAGATTATTTTTGTAGCCGGTTTAATATTTTTTTTGATCTCATCCGGATCGTTCATCTGAATAAAATCGACATCAAGTCCCCAGCGCGTCATAATGCTATTGACCATCTTCCGGTTCCCGGCGTACACATCATCCGGAATCAGGAGGTGATCTCCAGGTTCAAGCGACTGTAAAATCGCGGTTGCGGCCGCAATTCCGGATGAAAATGCCGCTGCCTCAACACCCCCTTCCAGAGCCGCAATAAGTGTTTCAAACTGACTCCGGTTGGGATTGTCTAACCGGGTATAGTGCAGATCTCCCGGCTTCCTGCCATCCTTGTCAATTTCAAAAATTGTGCTGGGTGAGATCGGAGGAACAATAGAACTGGAAGGATTGCCAATATCCAGTCCGGCGTGAATCGCTTTGGTTTCAAAACGCATAGACAGTTTTGGTTAGATTCAAAGATATTTTTTTGACGCGGATTCGTCAAGGTACACCGGAAAGAACGCTGCAGCAAGAATCCTTTCATTCTATGAACTATATTCAGACCTCTTGCAACTTCTGCTCGATAATCTGCTTCAACTGCGGGGTCCGGACTACGCCTGACTGCTGCCAGAGAATCCGGCCCTTGTTAAACAGGATCAGTGTCGGCACACCCCGCACCTGGTATTTGATAGCCGCATCGGCGTTCTTCTCAGCGTCGATTTTCAGAATGTTGATGGAGTCGCCCGTTTGCTTTTTGAGATCTTTCAGAATGGGCGTCATCATTTTACAGGGACCACACCAGTCAGCGTAGAAATCTACCAATACTGGCGTGTCGCTATTGATGACATCACTAAAACTTTTCTTTTTTTCGTCTGTACTCATATTTCACCATTATTATTATTTACCTGAGTTCGATTAATAAACCAAGTTATTGAAAGTCTCCCTTTCCCGAAGGAATGCCCATGGCGAAAAAAGGGGGAGGAAGGGGGATGTTCATCAGAATTTTAGAAAACCAAATGAACACCCCTCTTGCCAAAAGGCATCCCTATTTCGGGGCAATCTCTCCGTCAGCCGACGGAAGACTTTTGTATTCGTTTTTTATAATGGAACTCAGGTTATTTACTATTTGAGGGCTTTGCAGAACCGTGCTTTTGCCACATTTCGTCATTATTTCAGGCGGTCATGCCACCGTCGATAGAGTAGGACGATCCGGTAATAAAGGAGCTATCGTCAGACGCCAGAAAGAGTGCAAGACTTGCAATATCTGAATTATCCGCATAGCGTTTGAGCGGGATAGTCTGCTCAAATCCTTTCTTTGCTTCTTCGGCTGCTCCAGGTGCAAACCCTTCTTCCAGCGAGCGCATCATGCGGTTGTCTACCGGTGAGGGGTGAATGGTGTTTACTCTAATTCCATGTTCGGCTCCCTCAAGAGCTGCCACCTTCATCGACCCGATCACAGCGTGCTTACTGGTGACATAGGCCATCACATTGGGCGTTCCCTGCAGGCCTGCTACCGATGACGTGATAATGACGCTCCCGCCGCCATTCTCTTTCATATGAGGAAACGCGTGCTTCAAACCCAGCCATACGCCTTTCACGTTTACTGATAACACTTTGTCATACATCTCTTCGGGGTACTCGGTGAGCGGCTTTACAACACCCTCAATTCCGGCATTCAGAAACAGGATGTCAATCTTTCCAAACTCTTGAATCGCTTTGTCGGTATACGCTTTTACATCGTCGCTGTTTGATACGTCCGCCTGATAATACTTGACGCTGTCGGACTCTATGCTTTTCGCGGCATCTTTAAGCTGCTCTTCGTTCAGGTCAACCAGCAAGACCCCTTTAGCTCCCTCATCTATAAATCTATTAGCGGTTTCGAGGCCTATACCACCAGCCCCTCCTGTAATCACTGCCACTTTTCCTTCGATTCTCTTTTCCATCGGTTTTCCTTTTTTTAAATGAACGGTACTCTTCTACACCTCTCTAATTCGTTAACTCCTCGCATGGCAGGGGCCTGCTTTCCGCTCCAATGAATCAAACTCCGGCACCTATGCTGGTAACGATTATTTCAACAGTTTTTTGTGAGGTCTTACGGTTATGACCGGTTTTTTGACATACTGTGCCACTTTTTCCGCGGTTGATCCAAGAATGAGATGGGCGAATCCACTATGGCCGTGTGTGGCCATCACCACAAGATCGGCGTGTTCTGCAGTATATAACTCAATTTCATAGTGCGCAGAAATGCCCCGTTCCACTTTCGTCTCGAGTGGCACCTTGCGGCTTTGGCCGCCGTCCTCAATAGTAACTTCATCTTCGAACAATACACCGGTTCTTTTAATGTGGACTGACTTGATTTCCTGGTCTACAAGAAATTTATTCAGCCGTTTGATCACCTCTTCATACACTTCTACCACTTCGTCCCTGCTGGGCTGAGGCATATTGCCCAAAACAGAATTTCCATATAGTTCAATAACCTGGAGAAGCGTTAGTTTAGCGTTGAACACATCGGCCAGCGCAACTGACATGGGAAACGCAGTAAACGAAAGGTCGGATCCGTCGGTCGGCATCACAATATTTTTGATGTCATGTTCATTCAGACGTCCTTCGATTGAGAAAACAGGGACTTTGGATCTTCGAACCACCTTTTCTGTTGTGCTGCCGCGCATCAGCTTTGTCATGTCTTTACCTTTCGCGGCGATTACAATCAGGTCGTATTTTTGTATTGAAGCGTAGTCGGCAATAGTTTCCGAGGGCTTCCGTTCGATCATGACTTTACATTCGCCCTTAGTCTCCTCTTTAAAATAGTCCTCCATCACTTTCTCAAGCTTATGCTCCGCCTCCTCATATACCTTCGGATAGACATCCTCATTCATATCTAACGGGACACCAAGATTCTTTGCGCTCTCCGCCCAATATTTAAGGGTTGGTACAACATGAAATAGATCAACTTTACCCCCGAATGTATCCGCAATCTTTTGCGCAGCTGCATACGCGCTTTCTGCTCCTTTTGAAAAATCGGTCGGTACTAAAATTTTGTTAAACCGGATCATAATACCCTCTTATTTTCTGTTGTTTTTTATCTGCTTATAAAATACTCAGAAATTGTGAAACTAATGTAAATCATTGGCTTACATCTGTTCCATTAATTAAACCTTTCGAAGGTAGGATATGAACAAAATCATAAACAAACCTCCTGCCATTCCATACACTCCCCTCCATAGATTGACCTCCTGATTGTCCGGTTCGGGAATAAACGGCCGGCTGGTTAACAATTTTCTGGATACCGTCTCAACTTCTACTTTTTTAAGTCCGTCAAACTGAGCACCGGAGTTAATAATCTCTTTAATGCGCTTATATTCAGGCAAATTCGGAGGCTCATCACGTTCCAAAATCTCTTGTACAACAGGATCTGTATACCCCATGATTTCCGTTGATCTTGGTGAATCCTGATATTCCCGATCCTGATAGGGCCAGATCACATATAGAGACCCTATCAAAAAACCTATAAGCACCAGCAAAGTGGTTGCATGGTGATGTTCCAGAAGCCAGGAAAGAACTCTTGAAAAAAGAATGAGTCCCAGAGCCGCACCGACAAAGAACGGGAGTAGATTCAATATAGCGGTACCGGTATCAATCGTGCCAAGACTCCCAATCTGAGACAATATATAATCATATTTCCGCATGATCAGAAGCAAATATGAGCCTGATATACCGGGCAGTATCATCGCGCAAATAGCAATAGCTCCGCTTAAAAGAACAAACCAGGCCGCCTCCGGTGTATCTGTTGGCACGAGAGTAACAATCCAAAAACCAAAAAGAGCCCCGGCCAGCAGCGGAAACAGATTTTTCCATCCCCTCTTTTCGGGTGATATTTCTACAACAAGCAGAACAATTGACCCTACAATAAGGCCAAAGAACAGCCCGTAAACAATTTCAGGGTCTGTAAACATATAAACCTGCAGCGGCACCACTTTAGTAAAAAATGCTATTGCCAGTATGATTCCGGTGAACAGCAGCATCAGAAACTTCCAGTGAAATGTTTCGAACACTTTCACAAACCTGAATTTCAGAAGATTCACCAGGGCATCCTTGTCCACGCTCTTGATTGCGAATATCAACCGATCATAAATCCCCGTGATCAGCGCCATCGTTCCGCCGCTCACTCCCGGTACGATATCTGCTGATCCCATCAAAAAACCTTTGATAATCAGGAATGGAGTCTCCGACCACTTGGTCTGATCCCGCTTTGAGTCATTGGTATCTTCTGGAGTTGTCAAGGTTGTATCTGTTTGTTATAGAATGTTTTTTCAGTGTAAGGTTACGCATGTATTTCTGCTGTCACAAGTACGTGTTCACTCCATTTTATCGAGGGAGTAGCTTTTCATTGCCAGCATAAACGCAAGTGTACTTCCGATGCTGCATATCACCATAACCAAAAATACCGCTTTAGACGGACCGTACAGTCCCGTAAAGACATCATCCATCAGCCAGCCGGTTATAGGTGGCCCCAGGCCGAATCCTGCTATACTGATCACAAAAAGGTATAATCCGCCGGCAAGCGCCCTGTTTTTGTCGGGAACCAGGTATTGCATAAGTGCTGCCGCCACGCCATTGTAGGATGATGAAATCATCACGCCACACCCCATCAATACAAACGCCCATAGCGGATCAGCGTTAAACAGACCAACTGCGTAAAACGGCAATCCGCCCAGTGCAGCGACAATGCCTATCCAAAATCTGTACTCCGGCTTCTTCTCTGCAAGCTTATCGGCTGTCCTCCCTGCCAGGATAACAGTGCCTGCAACGCCGAAAAGAAACCAGCCATACTGTGGCGTCAAATCAGCACGATTAAACACATCATTAAACACTGTTCCCGCAAATGCGAGGACGGTATACCCTGTGCAGGCGAGTAGCGAAAAGCCTATCAAATGATACTGAACCGTCTTTTTCGTCAATAAAGCAGCGGCATCCCTGAACAGATTATCATCGTGTTGATGCCGAATGACTGTTCGTGCAGGTTCCTTTACAAGCCAAAATACAAACGGTACCAGCAGCAGGCCCGGAAGTCCCACCGCTATCAATGCCGTTTGCCAGCTGTACTGCAGCGCGATGGTTCCGCCGGCAAGAAACGAAAGCCCGATCCCTAAAAATATTCCGCTGGCATAAAAGGAAAAAATTGTGGCCCTTTTTTGGGGTGAAAACATTTCAGCCAGCAGGGAGTAAACAGCGGGACTCAGCATCGACTGGCTGACGCCCACCAGCAGCCGGGCAACGATCAGAAACGAAAATGAGGTGGCTAACCCGCTCAGAACCGTCATCCCGCTCCATATGAGTAGCCCCACAGCGATCATCCATCGTCTGGATACACGATCAGCCAGGCGCCCCATCGGAATGCCTGCAACAGCATAAATAACTGAAAACGCTGTTCCATAAAGGAGCCCGATCTGCAAGTTGCCCAGCTGAAACGCATTGCGAATATCCACGCCCAGAACCGCTACAATCTGGCGCGTAAAAAAACTGTTCAGGTAGACAAGCGTAAGCAGGATAAGTGCGCTATAAGCCGCTATTTTTTTCATGGATCCATAATAGTAAAAATTGAACCCGATGTCGCCCGTTTCTGCCTTCAAACGAAATCTCGGCCAATTACCTTTAACAAACGGGATATACATTTCATGTTAACAAATTTCATTAAAATCTGCCCATCAACCCCTTTTATAAGCGGCATTTTTTATATTTTTGGAATTGCTGTTTGATTCCGGGAATCGAACTTATTATCTACTTCTGCAGACTAAACCCTTTTATAAAACTGACAAATTTCTATGGCTAAATCCAGCCTTCCGCGAAAGACAAAAGAACAGAAAGAGCGCGCTCAAAATCTTCTTGAAGATCTTTACGAGCACTATCCGAATCCGAACTGCGAACTGGTTCATAATAATCCGTTCGAGCTTTTAATCGCAACAATTTTGAGTGCACAATGTACCGATGTGCGGGTAAACAAAGTAACTCCGGCCCTGTTTGAGGCCTATCCTACCCCGCAAGCTATGTCAGAGGCTCCGCTCGAAGATCTCGAGGAGCTGGTACATACGACCGGCTTTTACAGAAATAAGGCAAAATCGCTGAAGGAAGCCTCGACCACTATAGTTGAAGATTTTGATGGTGACGTTCCGCAGACCATGAAAGAACTTCTCACTCTTCGCGGCGCTGCCCGAAAAACAGCAAATGTTGTTCTTGGCAACGCATTCGATATAAACATAGGTGTAGTTGTAGATACCCATGTAAAACGCCTCTCGAATAGGTTTGGACTCACCCGTGAGAAAAAAAACACAAATAAAATTGAGAAACACCTGATGGCACTGTTTCCACAAGAGAGCTGGACGGACTTGTCTCACCTGATGATCCACCACGGGCGGAATGCCTGCAAAGCGAGAATATTCGAAGCCCCTGATCACCCGATCTGCATCAAGTATGGAAAGAAATGCGAATGCTGGAAAATGAGAGGGCAAAAATAGTGAAAGACACCCTATTTAACTCAAAAACCGGCACAATTCCGCCGTTAAGACGCGATCTACAAATTATTCCTGTTGAAGAAGACGGAAGAGAACTTCTGCTTTTTTACGATGCCATGAAGATTTCCGATCCCGGGTTTGCGCTCGACAGATCAGTTGAACCTATTTTGTCTCTTCTTGACGGGCGTAAAACCCTTACGCAGCTTATCTCTTATTTCGGCAATGGAGTGGCTGAAGATGAGATACTGAAGTTTGTGAGTATGCTGGATGAACAGCTGCTGCTGAACAGTGAATATTTCAGAAAAGAGTCTGAGAGAATTGAACAGCGGTTTGAAACATCTGACTCCAGAAAACCTGTCCTGGCAAACACAAGCTACCCATCAGACCCAGCAAAACTTTCGGCATTTGTTGACAATCTTCTTGAGCAAGCCTCATCAGAAGTCAGCGATCAGGAAGCCGCGCCAACAAAAGCGCTCTACGCGCCTCATATCGATCTGCGTGTGGGCGCCAAACAGTATGCCGATGCGTTTAGAACGTTGAAACATGTGGAGCCAAAACGGGTCGTTATACTGGCAACATCACACTACAGCGGATACTACCCCAAGATCTACAGCGGGTTTCCATATGTTGGGTCAACTAAATCATATTCGTTGCCCGGCCGAACATTTAAAACCGATCAAAACGCAATTAATCATCTTGCTGAACTTGGCCCTGTCATTGGGTTTACAACTCAGGATCGTGCCCACAGAATTGAACATAGCATAGAGACACATCTGCTGTTTGCCGGTCATTTATGGAAACACGACTTTGAAATCGTCCCGATTCTTGTGGGTGGGATCGACGAGATTTTTTACAAACAAGATGGCGAGATGGGACATAAAATCTCAGCTTTTTCAGACGCTCTGAGAGAAATTGACACAGACGATACCTTTTTCCTCATCAGCGGTGATCTCTCCCATATTGGCAAAAAGTTCGGAGATTCAGGTCCTGCCTCATCCATGCGTGACGACGTGGAGTCGTTCGATCAGGTGTTTATGGACGCCGCTGTTGAAAACAACGGAGAGAAAATGATCTCTCACATCTCTGCGAATTACGACCCTTACCGGATTTGCGGTTTCCCTCCACTCTACACGTTCATCAGAACATTCCCGGATCTGCAGGGCCGGTCTCTCAATTATCACTGGTGGGACGAACAAGAGCGCGAAAGTGCGGTTTCATTTGGTTCCATTGCCTATTAATGAGGCTCAACTTTAATGAGGAGCTACGTTACCGGCTGTGAAGCATCGTTCAAATCACGATCTTAAAGCCTGCCAAACATACTCCTGATCTTGAGCGCCCAAACGCGCCAGATCGCTTCGCGGACAATAGATTTCGACATCTTTGATACACCTTGCTCCCGCTCTTTAAAGATGATGGAGACCTCTTTCAGCCTGAAGCCTGCAATCCACGCCCGATAGTGAATTTCAATCTGGAATGCATAACCGTTAGATCTTATACGATCGAGATTAATCGATTCTAAAACTGTGCGATGGATGCATTTAAATCCCGCAGTTGTATCTTTGACGGGGAGCCCCGTGATTGTCCGGGCGTATGCGTTTGCCGCAAAGGAGAGTATCAGGCGGCTCAACGGCCAGTTTACAATGCTAATTCCGTTGGAGTAGCGCGAACCGATTGCCAGGTCAGCTTCATCTGATTCTATAGGCTGTATCAGGCGGGGGAGATCTTCCGGATTATGGGAAAAGTCGGCATCCATTTCGCAAACATACAGATACTCGTTATCCAGCGCAAATTTAAAACCCGTCACATAGGCCGTTCCAAGCCCCATTTTCCCTTCCCGCTGGATGAGATATATTTGATCAGGATGATCCTTTTGAAGTGATTCCACAATCTCAGCTGTGCCATCAGGAGATCCGTCATCCACAATAAGGATATCAACCCTCTTATCCAGAGACAACGTTTTATTGATCAGTTTCCTAATGTTATTCGACTCGTTATATGTGGGTATGATGACTATACAATCACTCATAGCTACTGGCCTTTAGCTCTTACCATAGAAAATATGGTGTTGATCAAAATCTTAAAATCCATTCTCAGAGACATATTTTCAACATAAAAGAGATCGTACTTTGTTTTCTCTTTCACATCGTCCAGTGAGCTGTCGTATTTCCATTTAACCTGTGCCCAACCCGTTATGCCTGGTCTAACCCTCAGCCGCCGGGCGTACATAGGTATTTCTTCTTTAAACCGGCTCACAAAGTATGGGCGTTCTGGCCGCGGCCCCACTAGGCTCATTTCACCTTTCAGCACATTATAAAATTGAGGAATTTCATCAAGCCGTGTTTTCCTAAGCCAGAATCCTACCTTGGTTATCCGGGGATCGTTTTCCCGTGCCCATGTCGGACCTGTTTCAGCTTCGGCATCCATCCGCATGGTTCGGAATTTATACATCGTAAACAATCTGCCTTTTTTACCAACCCGTTCCTGGCTGAAAATTGCAGGACCTTTTGAAGTCATCCTGATCATAATTGAGATCACAATAATTACTGGCAGCATCAAGACAAGTACTGCTACTGAAATGATAAGGTCGAGCAGCCGTTTCATCAGCTTTTCCCAAAACGGCATCAAGTCAGGAGAAATCTCAATAAGTGGCAGTCCGAAAATCTGGTTTGTTTTATTGAGTCCACTCACGAGCTGGTAGAAATCCGGGAGTAGCTTTAGTGTAACGTCCGGATTATTTACGCGACTCAAAACTTTGATCAAATCTTCTCGCTTCTCGGGCTCAAGTGCTACAATCAAGTCCTGTATCTCCAGATCTTGAAGAATCACATTGATATCGTCCAGTGACCCCATAATTTCATCTTTGTCCACAAATACCTGGTCGCCGTTTCTCCCATTCGGAACATGCACAAACCCCACAACCTGCATACCCAGCGACCGGTTTCGGTTCAGGTCATCAAGAGCAGAAACTGCATTTTTACCGGTTCCAATAATCAGTGCGCGGTGCAATCCTTTGCCACGCAATGCATAAAACCGCTGGATACTTCGAATCACAAATCTATTTATCGTAATGAATCCACCCACCAGCAGAACGTAAGTAGCGACACTCTCTAACCGATCCCCCATCTGCAGGTCTCCGTCAATTGTACTGTAAAAGTATAAAATTAATGTTCCTAAGAGAGTAGCTTTCACTACTTTTACAAACTCATCAAACCTTGAAATAAGGTATAATTTTTTATACAACCCCATCAGGGAAAAAACAATCAGCCAGTATGCTGTATGGATACCGCCGGCTACAATTAGGGAAAGATTTTCCCTCATAGCAATATCTGACGTAAGCTCTGGTTTTACCCGGGTAAACAAATACCACGCCATGCAGAGCACAAGTCCGTCAAGCAGGGCTGTAAAAAGCGTTTCCCGATTTCGATTTATCGCAGGCAAAGGGTTATCTTCTGTTTGAATTGACTACTAAAGTCTTTTTAGTTATCAGTTTGATAATATAAAAGGTAAAATTGGGATTAAACACACAAATTCTTGTTCAAATTAGAGAAAACATCTTCATCTACAAAAGCCCGAACCGGAACTTTAACAACCGACCATGGCGATATTAAAACCCCAATTTTTATGCCGGTGGGTACGCAGGCCAGCGTAAAAGCTGTCAGCCAGGATGACCTTGCAGACCAGGTCAAGGCGCAAATTATTCTCGGCAACACCTACCATCTCTACCTTCGTCCCGGCAATGACATTATGAGCGATGCCGGCGGGCTTCATTCATTCATGCGTTGGGATAAACCGATTCTTACAGATTCCGGCGGGTATCAAATCTTCTCACTCTCCGATAACAGGGAACTTGAAGAAGAAGGTGCAACCTTCAAAAGCCATCTTGACGGCTCAAAGCATCTGTTTACGCCGGAAAATGTGGTGGAAACACAGCGTGTTTTGGGATCAGATATTATGATGATTCTTGACGAGTGCCCCCCCTATCCCGCAGAACGAAGCTATGTTAAAAACTCTATGGAACTTACGCACCGGTGGGCCAAACGGGGTCGAGACGCCTTTCAAAACAGCTCACCCCGATACGGACATAGCCAGGCCCAGTTTGGCATTGTTCAAGGGGGTACGTTTGAAGATCTGCGAAAAGAATCAACAGAATATATGGCATCTCTTGACTTTGAAGGTCTCGCAATTGGCGGCCTCAGCGTGGGTGAACCGATAGATCTCATGTACAGCATGACCGACCTTAACACCGACTATTTACCGGAAGACAAACCGCGATACCTGATGGGAGTAGGCACACCCGCCAATCTGCTGCAGTGCGTTGCCCGGGGAGTTGATATGTTCGATTGCGTGATGCCCACAAGAAATGCACGGAACGGAATGATTTTTACCCGGCACGGGAAGATCAACCTGAGGAATGCAAAGTGGAAACATCACCATAAACCTTTGGATACAGATTTCCCGAGTGATCTATGCAGTAAATACAAAATGAGCTACCTTCATCACCTGTTTAAAGCAAATGAGATCCTTGGTCTTGAGCTCACATCAAAACAAAACCTGACGTTTTATTTATGGCTGATGAACGAGGCACGGCAAAAGATCCAGGACGACACATTCCAAACCTGGTACGAGCCCATGAGTGAAACTGTTGATCAGAAGATCTGATCGTCACACCGCTGAGGGGCTACCTTCTTCAAGAAACGCACCGGTAAGCGACTCTTCCCTGATGAGGGCTTTAAATAATATATCGAGGTCAATCCATATGGTATAGTTCTGAAGGTAATGAAGATCAAACTGTTCACGGTCTTTACGATCCCTAATTCGGTCCCGGTTTATCTGCACATAGCCCGTCAGGCCGGTTTTGTAACGTTTAATTTCCTGCTCGTGGATAGGACCGGTAGCAGACCCTACAATACTAATATTACCTTTGGCCAAGTTATAGCATAGCGTCCATCGGTTATATATTTTGGAAGTAAATGACTGGTGATCCGCTAACGCAATCGTTTTAATTCTTGATCCATCAAAAATTGTAACGTCTCGTTTCTCTTCAGTCCGTGCTTTTATACACGCCCAGCTGAAAGGGAGAAGCAGGATCAACCCAATACAGCCCAGAATGAGATCAAAAGAACGCTTCAGCCACTTTTGAATAGGGTTGAAAAAGGGGAGATGGAGGTCAATCACGGTAATGTCATCCAGATACTCCACATCTGCTTTTCCAAGGATAAAATTCATATTCTGGGGGATAACTTTCACCTCCACATCCACATCACGCAAACTCTGGATAGAATCGAGCAGCTCTTTATGAGATACTGATTCAAGTAAAAATACGACGACCTCTGCACGGGTGGTTCGTATAAGTGTTTTCAGGTCAGAAATAGTCCCAACATCGTAATCCAGAAGCTCCGGATTTACGATCGGTGATTGCCATTCTTGACGAACAAGTCCGGCTATTTCAACCTGCCAGCGCGCTTTACCCTTAATTGTATTAACCAGCTGTTCCGTGTTGTCCCCCACACCCACCATAAGCATTCGCAGCGGAGACACCTTGCCTCTGGAGAATTTTGTTGATTTGATCTGATTAACACGCCGGAAGCGGAGAAAGCCGATCAAAATAAACCCTATCATAAAAGAGACGGCAAGTATAATCCTTGAAAAAGCCAGGCTTCGAATAAAAAAGGTGATTGCTACAAGCATCAGAAAACTGAAAAGAACAGCCTTTAAACTCCCCACAATTGAGAGCTTATGTTCATTGATAATGCCATATAGTTGAGCAAACAGTAAATACAAAAGACTCCACAGGAGATTCAGCCATAAGAATTGAGCCGCAAACATTGAAAAAATGCCATCCGGGTCAAAACTCGATCGAATGAACATCCCCACAAGAAGTGCCACATTTATCACAATCAGGTCTGTTATGATGTACCGATACGATCGAATGTTATTTACAAAAAATGAGGCGACTGCCCGAAGCTGTATCGCCCAGAATATCAAGAACTTAAAGAGGCCAGAATACCGGCTCGTAAAATGCTTTTCAAAAAATTTATAAAGCGCGTCATTAAAGACGCGATTATAGGCAAGCTCATTCTTTTTTGTACTCTCTCCTTTATAGTGAATGATTGATGTTTCGGGTACATAATGAATCGACCACCCCTCTATTATGGTCCTGTAACACAGATCAATATCTTCACCATACATAAAAAATCGCTCATCAAATCCACCTAACTCTTTCAGGCACTCTGTTCTAAAGAACATAAACGACCCGGAGAGTACTGGAATTTCCCCACCCTCATCTTCGTCCATCCATCCCTGGTAGTATGCACCAAAGTGTTTACTTTCTGGAAATAGAGCCGTCAGACCCACAGCTTTGTAAAGTGCCGTTGATACCGTTGGAATAGAACGTCTGGATTCTGGTGCAAACGTGCCGTCAGGATTCAGAATTTTACAGCCGCAGGCGCCGCACGTCTCGTTAGCGTCCATATGGTCGATTAACACACGGTAGGTATCTTCCTGAAGCAGCGTATCCGGGTTCAAAAGAAGAGTATATTTTCCCGAAGCCTGTTTAATCGCCTGATTATTGGCTTTTCCGAACCCCAGATTTTCCTTGTTTTCAATGTAGTTTACATCCGGAAATCGTTCTTTTAGGAACGGAAGCGAACCATCTGTAGACGCATTGTCTACTACAAAAACTTCTGTTGATAGGCCGACTGATGCTTTTTGAACTGATTTCAAACAGTTCGCCAAAAACTCCTTCACGTTATAATTTACAATTATAACCGTAAGATCTGTTCCTTCTTTTCGGTTCATAACCCGAGCCTGTTTAACAGATAATCGATTTTCCCTTTCAGGCCCAGTTTATACCCATACTTTGAAGCTGTTCCTCTCCATAAATGGTCGATGTAGTTATCCATGGGAAAATGGATCACCTGATACCCTTTTTCCTGTGCATCTTTAAAGTTAAAGAGTACCGGCTGCCCATGGTGTATAAATTGAGGGAACTCATGATAGTGTTCACATTTCAGCATAAGGTATGGTGTAACGGCAACCGTAATTCCATTCTCATCTTTAAAGCCACGCTGATTTGCTTTTATGCAGTAGCCAAAGGCGTAGTTTTTTTTGTTTGATGAAAGTTCTTTAACACCACACTCTAGAAAACCACCTTTCTTTGTGGAGGTATCACTATCTAAAAAGAAGCAATATTCGGTTTTAATCAACTTTGTTAAAGCTTTATGTAAGGCCGGACCATGATATATGTTTTTTCCTTCAAAATGTGCTTCTACAGAATCAGGATAAACGTCTCTTAATGAAGAAATAACAATTCTGGAGTGATCCCTGCTTCCATTATCAAAAATCAGTGTTTGCACATTGGGATAAACTGCTTTGAATGATTCAACAGCTTGTTGCAGAAGGTCAGGTGTCTGGTAGTTCACAATTACCGTAGTCACTTGCTTCATTTGATGATGGCTACCTTCCCTATCCCGCGTTGATCGCCATCAGGACCCAAAGCTACTACAATATATACCCCTGAACCTAATTCCCGCCCCTGAGAATCACGGCCGTCCCATAAAGCCCGTCCACCTCTGTTCTCAATTGTTCGGATCAATGTACCATCTACTCCTAATATCCGAATGGTTGTAATCTCAGTAAGATTTTCAATTGAAATAGATGAGTGTTTTTCGTAAAGAAACGGGTTTGGATACACTTTCAATACGTCCATCAAGCTGGAAGCGGCTAGCGGCACATCCTGATATACACTCAGCCCCGAATCTGTAGAAATATACACCTCACCCGTTACGTCATTCACTGAAATGTCACGAATTGCATCTGAAAAAAGAGGACTGTTCGCCGCAGTAAACCGCTTAAGAATCGCACTTCCTGTTTCATTCAAAAGCCAGATTCCCTCTGCTGCAGTGCCAATCCATTTTTGATTCGCCGCATTTACAGCCATGGCCGTTACACTTATATCTCTTAACAAAAACGGAGAAGCTGCATCAGGATCTTCATTAATCAGCCATTGTGCCCGACGCTCTTCCTGCGAACCTGTAATAACGAACTGCGGAAATATAAATCGGGCAATTCCTCTTTCTGTTCCAATCCAGACTTCACCTTCTTTATCTTCAATGATAGAGGTGACCGTTATATCAGGCAGGTTACCATTTCCCAGCTCTTCAGTAAGTTTAACTCCCGTAGATTCATTAGTTGCAGTTGGATCTCCTGTGTCCAGCACAAGCACTCCTCTGCCCGCACCACCAGCCGTTTGCAGTGTAATCCATTTTTGATTGAATGAATCCACAAACAGGTAAAAATATTCGTCATTTGGACTTACGGCAGCTGATTTCCCATAGTTGATCCACTCGTCTTCACCGGGTAACTGCACATATAATGGATCAGTTGCATATCTGCTGGTTGCCCAAACCGCCCCCTGCTCATCTGTTTCTAATCCAGATATGACCGGAAAATTAGAATCGTCTGCAGCCCAACCTCTTAGTGTAGAGTTCGATGAATTGTATACATTAATCTCATCTGTATCTCTGTTATGTCGTGCAATACCGCGTCCCCAGCTGCCGATGTAGTAGTATTCATCGTTAAACGCTGTGGTAAAAGCCTGTCGGAACTGCGCCTGATTTAACTCGTCACTTGTGTCTCTGTTAAAATTCCTCCAGCCTGTCTCATCACGGATATAATACCCTTTCCTGTTATCGATTACGGAATTCCGCTGAGACAGCCGGGTAGTACCGGAAATGAAAGTCCCATGATCAAAGGACATGCCTTCAAAAAAATTAAAATTTGGGCCTCGAGGTGCAAAATATTCGAAATCATTTAAATCAATACTACTCAGACCTAAACCTGAAGTTATTGTTGAAATAAAGAGTTGAGAAGAATTACCACTATCATATATTACATCTGTGATTCCAGTTATACCGGGTGTGATGCTATCTAAGTTATCATTTTGATCTAAAATAAGAACCCTGTCTTGAGTATTCAGGACAAGTCTTCCGTCTGCCGTGACATTTTTATAGAAAAGATTACTATAAGCGGATAAAACAGGATAATTTTCCCAGTTATCATCCCGAAGTATAAAATTTGAAGAGTTCGTTGAGGCAAGTACATCTCCATTAAAGAAACTGACAGATTGTACTGTTCCGCTCGCCAGGCCATCTCCCTGACTATAGTTTGTCCATGACGATTCGATATCCAAATTAGCACGCACATCTGCGATAGCCACTCCCTCTTGTGTACCTAAATAGGTCGTATCGTTTACAATAGTAATATCGATCACAGGACTCCCCCTGTTAAAACCCCCTATTTTTGTATATGAATTAGAAACCAAGAAAGTGTTGATATCATATACAACGATACCAAACTGTGTAGCTACAAACAGATTTTCATTGTAGATTTCAAAATCGTTGACTTGTTTTGCTGTAAAGGACTGAACGCGAAATATATCTTCAATTCTTTCAAATTTTTCATCGTCTATAGTATATAGGTCAATCATTCCATCTCTATATCCAATAACGACACTATTAATCTTCTGAATATATGCGACCGTTATTCCATCGAGCCTGTGCATACCATCAACAGGTGTAAGTAATTTATCAAATTCACCATCACGGAATGAGAAGAGCCCACCGTTAGAAACGCCCCATATAGTTTCGTCGTCAGACATATCGATACTGTTGACAGTATTGTATGAAGTGATAGACGACCAGTTCGAGGATTGCTGTGCAAGGAGGGGTGAATACTCAACTAAGGTGAGAAGAATTGGCAAGAGTATAAATAGACCGGAATAGCGAAGGACTCGTCTCAAATTGCTTCTTGTGTATAGAGTTATTCCAAAACTTTAGGATACAAAATTTAGGGGAATATTTAACATAAAAAAAGCCCCTGTCGCAGAGCGACGAGGGGCTTGTGTACAAACGATGAGGCGGCGACCTACTCTACCCCATACGGAGTACCATTGGCGCTGCGGAGCTTAACGGCCGTGTTCGG
>Ga0307966_1000817_pt1 | contig 25434 bp, 24 predicted proteins | sample OrgLakmetagen646_FD_203141 | JGI IMG/M metagenome (GOLD analysis project Ga0307966, IMG submission 203141) | Saline water microbial communities from Organic Lake, Antarctica - #646 | ecosystem: Environmental > Aquatic > Non-marine Saline and Alkaline > Saline | place: Antarctica: Organic Lake... | reverse complement strand
GCCCCGCATGGTTTCAAAATCGGATTCCGGAAGCTGTTTCATCAAGTCATCAATGCTGTGGGTGACCAGCCGCTGAGCGGTGGAGCCAATGAGGGAATCCTGCAATTGTCGCGTGGAGCACGCGGTCTGAAGTGGTTGAATGGATGTGACCAGCCCAGTTAAGGAATAATACCCTGAAACTGGAGAACGTACATGACCACAAGAAAGCTGTACTCAAAGGAATTTAAGCTGGACGCAATCAGCCTTGTGCTGGAACAGGGATATTCAAGAGCCCACGCGGCGCGCAGTCTGGAAATCAATCCAAACATGCTGGGGCGTTGGATTAAAGAGCATGAGTCGGTCGATGGGCAGGCCTTCAGAGGGAACGGCAAACTGACCGCTGAACAGTTGGAAATTCGCCAGTTGCGAGAAGAAAATCGTCGCCTGAAAATGGAGAAAGACATCTTAAAAAAAGCGACGGTCTTCTTTGCCAAGGAAACGCATTGAAGTATGCGTTCATTACCCAGCACAAGAAGACCTGGCCAGTCGACGTAATGAGTCGGCTCTTGGGTGTCAGTCGCAATGCCTATTACCGGTATTGCCAGCGTCAACGCCACAGGCTGCCGGATGCGGAGCACGAGGCGATGATTGAGGCTGTGAAGGAGGTCGCTCAAAGTAGCGACAAGAGCTATGGCTCCAGGCGGATGAAGCACGCCCTGAACGCTCTGGGCTATCCAGTAGGCCGGCAAAAGGCGCGGTCGCTGATGCGCGAAGCAGGCGTTAAAGCTCGGTATCGGAAGAAGTTTAAGGTAACCACCAACAGCGACCATAAACAGCCGGTGTTCGACAACGTACTGGAACGAGATTTTACCGCCGCTGAGCCTGATCGGGCGTACGTCGGTGACATCACTTACATCTGGACCCGGGAGGGCTGGCTGTATCTGGCGGTGTTCATCGATTTATTCAGCCGCCGGATAGTAGGTTGGAGCATGGGATCGCGGATGAGCGCCAGGCTGGTGACAGACGCCCTGAACATGGCCATCTGGCAGCGGCAACCGAAACCCGGTTTAGTCGTCCATTCGGATCGGGGCTCTCAATATGCCAGCAACGCTTATCGGCGGTTGCTGCAAGCGAACGGCTTTGTTGGCAGCATGAGCCGCAAAGGCGACTGCTGGGACAACGCGGTTGCTGAGAGCTTTTTTGCGAGCCTGAAAAAGGAGCGTGTGCAGTGGCGAAGCTACCAGACTCGCATTGAGTCACAGCGGGACATTCTGAATTACGTTGTGATGTTTTATAACAGTCGACGGCTGCACTCTACGCTGGGCTATATCAGCCCCATGGGTTACGAAGCAGCGCGTGTCGAACTGAGGAAAGCCGCTTAACTGGGCTGTCACAAAGTGCTTGACCACTCCAGTCAAACCTAATAACGTACACAGGAAAAGCAGGGTAATCGTGGTTCGCATTGGTCTTCCTTAATAGCGGGGCATCCATAGGTTGTTCAATAGTTTGTTATGAAAACGCCTGTCAGACAAGGGAAACGCCTACCATCGATCAAAAACGTCGCGGGTGATCGCTTCTTGAATTCCCATTATCCTGCCTCCTTTGTCCTGTCGAGTGTACGTCTGGCATGCCATTCATCCTCCGCGCTTGTGAACAGCCCCAGGCCCGTTATGTGCGCTACCGTACCGACTGAAATCATCGATACGTCCACTGTCTATCCATCCAGTTAAACGAAGAATGGGTGTTGGGATTGCAAATCGGAAGTCGTCAGAAGAGTTTGCGATGGTGGTACCCAGGAGCCGTTAGATGTCAACAAAGAACAAAGAATCGGGTCCGGAGGCCTTGTACAAAACTATGGAGCATCAAGTCGGAGATGCCCTCGATGCGGATGCGGTGGCGAACGCCACCTTCCAAACATTGCACCAGGTGAACGTCATACTGACACCGGTGATCGGCGAAATGGGTGTGAATGTCCTGTTCAAACGCTCGCTGCACCTGACCAGCAGAAGCTTTCCGTGGCTTACCATTGCAGAGAATCACGGAGATACCGGCGATCTGCTTGCAAGTCTTGATACACGCCTGGCGGACCGCGATAGGCATGAAGCTACAGAGGCAAGTTCGGCCCTGCTGGCCGGCTTCACCGAACTACTGGCCACCTTGATTGGTGATTCCTTGGTCGAGACCTTGCTGGGCTCCCTCGGCGACTCTCTGGTACCCTCTTCCAAGCAGGAAACCACACCTGAACAGGACACAACATTATGAGCAAAAAGGTGACCATACATCCTCTCAACACCGGTGTGCAGGGGCTTGATGATATCCTGGGCGGTGGCATACCTGAATATTCCTTCAACCTCATTAGTGGGCATCCAGGTTCCGGCAAGACAACGCTATGCCACCAGATCATGTTCGCCCTGGCAACGCCTGAGCGGCCTGCGCTCTTCTTCACGGCGTTTGGCGAGCCGCCGTTAAAGATGTTGCGTTATCAGCAGCAGTTCAGCTTTTTCGACTCTGATCAGATCAACGAGTCGATTCACTTCATTGATTTGAGCGACGACGTCACGAAGGGCAGTCTTAATCAGGTACTGGCGCGCATCACCCAGGAGATCGAGGCATTTTCTCCAGCGTTGGTCTTTGTCGATTCGTTCCGCTCGGTTATACGGGAGACGGAACACCAACCCGAGGATGCGATCAACCTGCAACGGTTCCTACAGCTACTCGGGCTTCAACTGACCGGCTGGCACGCCACCACCTTCCTGATCGGAGATTTTTTGTCGGACAGCGGCTCCCATCAGATCTTGACGGTGGCTGACGGTCTGCTGTCACTGGAACAATCGATCGAACGGAATTCGATGGTGCGCAAGATGCAAGTTATAAAAATGCGCGGTCAGGCAACCCTGCAAGGAAGGCATGCATTCCGCATTTCCAGTGATGGGATCAATGTCTTTCCGGCGACGATCGTTCAAAAAGGCCCTGTGGATGTAGAGGGGGGTTCCAGGGCGTTGCGCAGCCAAAAGCGGGTTGCCATGGGCGTGCCACCCCTTGATGACATGCTGGGCGGCGGCTTGCCTTCGGGCCATTCGCTGCTGGTTGCGGGGCCGTCCGGGTCGGGCAAGACCATCCTTGCCACTGCCTTCCTGGCCGAAGGCGCTCGCCTGGGCGAACATGGCGTGATTGTCGCGTTTGAACAAACGCCTGGCCAGTCCTGGCTCCGTTCGCTCGAAGACATGATTGAAGGCCGACAGATCGGCTTGATCAATGTCCGCGCCCTGGATCTGTCGGTCGACGAGATCGTACAGCGCCTGACCAACCTTATTAAGGAGATGAAAGCAACCAGGGTGGTCATCGACTCGCTGTCCGGGTTCGAGCTGGCGGTGGCACCGACGTTCCGCGAGGACTTCCGCGAGTCGCTGTTCCGCATGATTGCGGTACTCTCCGGCCTCGGCGTGACGGTGCTGATGACGTCGGAACTCGAAGACCGCTATACCGATCTGCGCTTCAGCCCCTATGGGGCCGCCTTTCTCACCGATGCGATCATTGTACAGCGCTACATCGAGGTTGAGAGCTGCTTAGAGCGCGTCATGTCGGTCGTCAAAGTGCGTGGCAGTTCCCACAGCGCCGAAATCAGACGATTCGATATTACCGATAAAGGTATCGTCATCGGTGACCCGGTGTCAGACTTCGAGGGAATCCTCGGCGGCCAGCCGGCGCGGAAAACAACCACCAACAGCGTGGAATGAGGTAAGGCGGGATGAGTAAGAAGGAATTCAAAGATCAAAACACCGGGACAGAGGCGGCCGATGCGCTCAAAAATGCCGCAGACCTGCGCCAAAGTACCGTAGGCCAGCGTGAAGATACCGCAGACCAGCGTGAGGATATCGCAGACCTGCGTGAGGATATCGCAGACCTGCGCGAAGAGACCGCAAACCGGCGCCAAAATGTTGCCGACCAACGTGACGAAGCTGCCAACTCCAAAGCCAAGCTCAGCATGACTACCCAGGCGCTGTTAAAGGAAGCGAACGAGCGTCTGATCATCGCGTCGGTTCACGCCCAGACGATGGCAGAGTCCGCCGAACGGGCCAAAGAGCAGATGTCTCATATGGCCGGTCACGATCACCTGACCGGCTTGCCGAATCGTTCCCTGTTGCAAGACCGTATGGCGCAATCCATTGCATTCGCGAAGCGTCATAGCAAGAAGGTCGCCCTGCTGTTTCTGGATCTGGACCATTTCAAGCACATCAACGATTCGCTCGGGCACGCGGTTGGTGATGAATTATTGAAGTCGATTGCAAAACGTCTGCAAGCCTGTGTCCGCCACTCCGATACGGTCTGCCGCCAGGGCGGAGACGAATTTGTGGTGCTGCTGAACGAAGTTGAAGAGGTACAAGACGCCGTCCCCACGGCAGAGAAGATAATCGAAGCCATGGGTCTGCCACATCTCGTCAGTGGTGGTCAGCTCAACGTTACCTTCAGCATCGGCATCAGCATCTTCCCTGACGACAGTACGGATCTTGAAACAGTCGCAAGAAACGCCGATGCAGCCATGTATCACGCCAAGCAAAAAGGGCGCAATACCTATCAGATATTCGTTAAGGATATGGAAGTCCGTGCGCTGGCGCGGCAATCCATGGAGCAGAAACTGCACCACGCGCTGGAGCAGAACAGGTTTGTGTTGCATTACCAGTCAAAGGTAAATCTTGAAACTGGATCAATTACCGGCGTCGAAGCGCTTATCCGCCTTCGGGAATCCGATAATCAACTCATTTACCCGGAGCACTTCATCAGCATTGCTGAGGATTGCGGCCTGATTCTGCCGATCGGCAGATGGGTTCTCCATGAAGCCTGCAGGCAGACACAAGAATGGTTCCAGGCCGGATTCGATATTGGTCATATAGCGGTTAACGTCTCATCCAGGGAGTTTCATAGCCAGGGTTTTCTCGCCGGTGTTATTTCCGTCCTCAATGAAACCGGTCTGGACCCGCATTACCTGGAATTGGAAATTACAGAAAGCGGACTCATGGAGGATACGGAGCAGATGATGACGACCTTTTCCGTGCTCAAGGAACTCGGCGTGCGGATTGCTATTGATGATTTTGGCACCGGTCATTCCAGCCTGAGCTATCTGGCGCGCTTTCCTCTCGATACGCTTAAAATTGACCAGTCATTCGTACAAAATCTGGATGACGCCTCACACGATACAGACAATATTATCATCAGTGCCGTCATTGCGATGGGCAAAAGTCTAAAACATCGTGTCGTGGCCGAGGGAATTGAAACGAAACAACAGCGCGCCTTCCTGCAATCCCAGCACTGCACCGAGGGCCAGGGTTATTATTTCAGCCGACCTGTGGCGGCCGAGGATTTTACCGCATTGATGGCAACCATGTGATGACGCGAGATGTAACGGATTTAAGGGATAACAGCCACAGGGATCTGGAGGAATGGCATGAAGCCACTATCAAAACGCATCAAAACAACCCATATACATCCCACTGATCTACATGGCCTTAACCGATTGGTTATTGACGCCATTGCCGGGCTGACCGATTTGGCGGAGTCGGTGCATTATACCGTCTTGCGCATACAGAAGCCGCGAGACACATCAATGCCCTCCGCCGCCGGCAGCATTAAGCTGATCTATCGAACTGTCTGGCATGGGACAGCATTGGTGGGCGACGCTCTCGACAAATTGATTCAACAACTGGTGCCTTTGCTTGAGCCAAGCGGCTCCTCATTTGCGCGAGAAGCCGTGATCGCCGCCTTGAATGGCGTTCTCGGTGACTACCTGGAAGAATCTGCCAGCCCACTGGCTATTCCCATGGGTTTGCGTCTGCAGGGGTGCCCTCTGGTATTGAAAAGAGCCCAACTGGCTGAGGCGTATCCGAAGGCCAGGCCAAAGGTTATGGTGCTGGTTCACGGGCTTTGCATGACTGATCTGCAATGGGATCGAGAGACAGAATCCACCGGCGCTGAGGGCAGCGCAAACTATGCTCACCTGGCCCGGGAATTGGGCTTTACCCCGGTTTTTCTCCATTACAACAGCGGCCGTCATATCTCGACGAACGGCCGCGAATTGGCGTCATTGCTGGAAACGCTTAACCAGCAATGGCCGGTACCGATAAAGGAGTTGGTGATCGTTGCATACAGCATAGGCGGGCTGATCACGCGCAGTGCCTGCCATTATGGTGCGCAGTCGCACTCTCGTTGGCCGGATACACTCAAGACCATCGTTTTCATCGGAACGCCCCACCAGGGTTCGCCGCTTGAACGCAGCGGCAACCTTGTCGATCTCACCCTGGGGTCGAATCCCTACACAGCCCCCTTCGCACGCATTGGCAAAATCCGCAGTGCCGGCATTACCGACCTGCGCTATGGCTACCTGCTGGACGAGGACTGGCAAGGCAAAGATCGCTTTCAGCGTTGTGGAGCCCGGCGCCAGAGAGTGCCCTTGCCCGAGGATGTTCACTGCCACGCCATCGCGGCGACAACAGGGAAGAAACCGGTCGACAGCGCAAAGCGGCTGTCGGGAGATGGCCTGATGCCAGTTGACAGCGCTTTGGGCAGGCATGGAAAACTCAAAAATTGTATTCAAATTCCACTGTCAAACCAGTGGATCGCCTATGGCACCAATCACTTTGGATTGCTGCATAAACCGGCTGTTTATGAGCAAGTCAAAAGCTGGCTCGGAGAGAGCTCATGAGAGAGGCTTGGGTTACTGAGTCACTGACCTTATTCTCACTTGATGCCTGATCCGGTGCTCGCCTCCCTGAAGGAAACCAGCCGCCGTTTGTCCTCGTCCCAGAGCGCCAGGTGTACTGAATCGATGCTTTCGCGCAGCGTGACCCGGCTGAATGTCTGAAGTTCGGGGTAGTCTTGCAACACCTCGGGCAGGCGGTAGGAAGGGATACGGCTGGCCAGATGGTGAACATGGTGCACGCCGATGTTGGCGCTGAACCAGCGCAGGATACCCGGCAGTACATAGTAGGAGCTGCCCTGCAGTGCGGCGTCATGGGCGTTCCAGTGTTCGTTGTGTTCCCAGTAGGTGGTCTCGAACTGGTGCTGGACGTAGAACAGCCACACCCCCATGGTGGAGGCGAGCAGCGTGATCGGGATCTGGATCAGCAGAAAGGGTCCCACTCCGACCAGCCAGATCAAGCTGACTGCCAGCACCGCAATACCCGCGTTGGTGCCCAGGGTGCTGATCCAGGGCATCCAGCCAGCACGCATGAAGCCGAAAGGCAGCCGGTAGTCCAGCAGGAAAATGTACATGGGGCCGAAACCGAATAGCACCAGAGGGTGGCGGTAGAGGCGATAGCGCCATTGCTGCCAGCGGGGCAGGGCCTGGAATTCGCGCACGGTGAGGGTCTCGAGCCCGCCAATGTGCGGACGATCCAGATTGCCGGAGTTGGCATGATGCAGGTTATGGGCATGGCGCCAGAAATCATGGGGGGTGAGGGTAAGCACACCGATGATACGGCCGGCCCAGTCATTGGCGCGCCGCGATTGGAAAAACGACCTGTGGCTGCAGTCATGCTGGATCATGAACAGTCGTACCAGGAATCCGGCGGCAGGGACGGCCAGCACCAGGGCCACGGGCCAGTATCCGGCACTCACCGCCAGCCACATCAGAAACCAGATCAACGCAAAAGGTAGTGCGGTGATCGCGATTTCCGCAATGCTGCGTGCCTGGCGCGGCTTGCAATACGCTCTGAGTGTCTGCCTTAGGGATCTGGGGGCTGCGGTGAACTCGGGGGTCGATGCTGATGCCGTACTCATGATGACCTTGTCTCGATTCGGTGGTCTTTAACATCGAGCCTACATCAGAACCCGTATTGCAACTGTACGCTACCGTACGTTCACCTTACTCGTAACCTGCCGCCCAACTGGCACGGCCGAGCTCGATGGCGGCTGCCACGTCTGTTTCGGGTACCACCGACATGTCTCCCAGTTCCCTCGGATCGTAATGGAATACACACAAACGTGAAGCAAATTCAGCGAACGGCAGTGATGCTTCGCCATAGCGCTCGCCATTACTCTGGGTCGAGCAGTTAATGCCCTGCCCCCAGTCCTGACCGCTGTCATTGTTGGGATTGAAAAAGTAGATGCGCATCTCGCCATCGCGATCAAGGGTGACCCGGATGAGTGTTATGGCGTGGCGTCCAACCAGGCGCCCTCCACTGTCGGTGACAGCGATACCCGCTGGTTGCGGATGTATGACCGGTATGTTGCCGTTGTAATACGGGTGATAGCAGGCGTAAAAGTGGCGGATAAAATCCTCATAGTCATGGATCTTTCCTGTCTCCCGACTAATAACACTGAGAAATCCGTGCCCTACCCACCAGCCATACATTTCCGGGTTGATCCAGCGGTGCAGGTCGTCGTCGCGCACGCCGCACAAGCGACCCATCTCACCATAAATGCGGTCAAGGTGAGGTATCAGAATCAATGAAACCGGATCCACATCGGTTGGGGGTTCTTTCGCAAGACCTGCTTCCAGGTGTTGCGATGTAATCTGTTGCCCCTCGAAACGCATCATAACGTCGTTATCACGGGCAGCCCAGGCTACCAGCTGCAACAGGAAATCAGCGTCGTTGGAGGACCACATGGAAAGCCCGATGACCGACTGACAGGTCGGGTTATTGCCCTGCCCCACACCCAGCGGTTGCCCCAGCAGGCTCAGTACACCGGCCAGCAAATACACCCGTGGAGGGTGCGCATCACCAAAAACCGCGCTCAGTTGGTCCGATGCGGCCTGGCACAGTTTCAGTTCCAGTTGCCGCCACAAACCTGCCGCCACGGGTGGTGTAAACAGAGACCCACGCTCAAGAAACAGGGCCAGGCCGTAGACCGCCTGACAGGTTTCCGGATAAACGACCTGGTCGATCAGTTCCAGCACAATCTGACGGTAGCATTGGAAGACATCGTTGCCGGTGATGCTCAGGCCCAGTGCGAAAGGTATCAGGTTATCCCGGTGGCCCCGCAGGTGTCGTAACAGCATGGGGTGATAAGGAGACACCATGCCCGTCCCATGCATTGCTCTGGCGAAGCTCTGCGCCTCCTCAGTTAGCGCGAACTCGTCCATGGCCGCCAGGCGTTCGCCGTAGACTGCAAAGCCCGGATCGTCGCGGCATCCTTTGGTGGGTCCGAACAGGGCGCTGACCAGACGAGCCGCTTTGTGCATGCCATCGGTCTCGATTTCCGGATCAAACAGGCATTTGGCAATCTGGCTGACCATCTGCTTGATGCTGTCTGTTTGTAGCGGGCGCTGGGCCAGCAAGCGACGTACTTCATCCACCAGGCTGTCGAGAATACTCTCGTAGCCCAGCCTGCTGAGCAGGAACTGATAGAGCGAATTAACGATTTGCCCCAGCCCCTGCGGCCGCTCCCGATCCGCTTCGCTCATCTGGCCTGACAGCAGGTCCAGATTCAGTGCCGTCACCTGGGTCAGAAAGTGTCTGGCCTGCTCTGCTGAAATTCCGGGATGACGGTAATCACCCATGGTCACGGCAAGTAGGCGAAGCTCACTCAGGGCTTCGATGGCAGTAAAGTCCGCTGCTCCCTGGCGCAAGGTTCGCACAGCGAGTGCGGGCCGCAGGATGGCAGGCCGGCCCCAGTCTCCGTTGGTAAATACGCCACTGGCCTCCATTGCCGGTACTCGCGCGTAGAGTTCATCCAGTCCTTCGGGAGCTTCCATCACCCGAAGAGCGGCTTCCAGTACCTCAGCGTTCTTTGCCGCGGGGTCGCTCTGGCGCGCAAGGGCTAGCTGTTCCAGGGCTTCGTCAAACCCTGCAACGGAGGTCTTGATATCTGAATCAGAATTCTGGATCGCCACGATTCTTTCCTTGTTTAATGAACTGGCCCTGGGGGATGCTTTCAGGATGCTCTTAAGCCCGTCCGGTAGCTTAGTTGTGTGGCGGGTCGTTGCAAACAAAAAAAACTGGTGCGCGGGAAACCCGGCACCAGTTCGAGACGTTAAAGCTCCGCTTTCGCGAAGCTTTGAAACAACCGTTTAGGAAAAGACCTTCTTCGCCTGAGTGCGCACGTGGGTGCTGTAGAGTGCCAGACCAACCAGTGTCAGGCCGCCAACGAGGTTACCCAGCACGGTCGGGATCTCGTTCCATACGACGTATTGATACAGGGTGAAATCCGCGCCCATCATCAGGCCGATCGGGAACAGGAACATGTTAACGACGGAGTGCTCGAAGCCAAGGTAGAAGAACACGATGATCGGCATCCACATGGCCATGATCTTGCCCGACACGGTGGTAGAGATGGTAGCGCCAACAACGCCCATAGACACCATCCAGTTGCAGAACATGCCGCGCAGGAACAGGATGATCCAGCCGCCCAGGCCGGCTTCCTGATACCCAACCGTTCGGCTCTCGCCAACTTCCATCATCTTCTGACCAATTGCGTTGATCTCTTCGGTACCGCCCATACTGAAATTCAGGTACCCGAAAACAGCAATGAACAGAGCGCCGCCAAGATTACCGAGACCGACCAGGCCCCAGCACTTCAGCATACGAGGAAAAGTGACACCCGGGCGCTTGTCGAGCAATGCGAGAGGCACAAGCATGAAGACCCCGGTGAGCAGGTCATAGCCCATGAGATAGAGCATGCAGAACCCGACCGGGAACAGCAGAGCCCCGAGGAGAAAAGACCCGGTTTGAACCGCAATGGTGATGGCAAAAATAACCGCCAGCGCCAGGGTTGCCCCTGCCATGAACGCGCGGATCAGCGTATCCCGCGTGCCCATGTGAATCTTGGCCTCGCCCGCATCCACCAATTTGGTGACGAACTCGGTCGGTTGTAGGTACGACATAACAGACTCCTAGATTTTAGTAGACATACTGACTGAGGTGAATTGCACGGGGCGTGCCAGCTTCGTCTGAAAACATCGGGGAAATGAAGAATAGCTTGTGCGTGTTGGCAGGAGGCGTGCTGAAGGCGGCTCCCACTGTTCCTGAAAGTACAAACAGGCCGTCCATAGGCCCTCTATTGGCGCGATGCAACCGGGCAATGCCATAAATTAGTGCAAAAATTCGTGGAGTTTTGGTGCAAAAAAGCGACGAAAAGTAATGCGGCCTTGCTAAGCAATCAGTGCCCCTGTTCCTTCCCCAGCAACTCATAGCCCGCGACAACGTCAAAAAGCTCTTCGTCAATGGAGCTCTGGCGCAGCTGATGGAATTTACTGGCGAGGTCTTCCAGTAATTCGTCGATATTTTTTTCGGCGCGTTGCATCGCGGCGAGGCGACTGGCGTTTTCGCTGGCCAGCGATTCGGCGCATGCGCGGTAAAGCGAAATAAAAAGATACTCGCGGATCAACGCGCGCAGGGCCACTGAACCCGTGCCCAGGATTTCGGGAAGATTGCCCGTCGGCCATGGGATCCTGGCCAGGCCCTGTTGCCATTGCAGATCCAGTGGCAAGAGTCGCTGCGAAATGGGTTCGTAGAGTGCCCCGGATTTTGGCTGGTTGTGAAACACATACATACTGGAGGATTCGCGATTAGCACGATGGGTTTCGGTCTCAATCTGGATCTGTCCGACCAGGGGCGCGATGGCGTTAACGTTGGTCGGCACGGCAAAGCTTTTTGCGATGGGTAAACCCGCATCCGCGAGGCGCTCACGTACACGTTCACCGACCGCCCAGACCTGAAGCTTACCCGGCAACGACGCCAATGTCTTGATTGCAAAATCGGCCACTTCCTCATTGAACTGGCCGACTAACCCCTGATCAGAGCCGAATACAATGGCGCCGATGATATCGCTGTCGGCCTCACTCGTGCGCTTTGCGGCTGGATGCCCTGCTGACATGGAAGGCTCCCCAGCCCGGAAGCATGCGCTCAGCCCTAACTCGACGGTCCGGTAATAATCGCCCAGCGCATGCACCGAGTTTTCGTATTGGCTGATACTTGAGGCGGCAAGCGCCTTCATCGTGCGCACGACGCCCTGGAGATCGCCGGCACTGTCGATCTTGTGACGCAGGTTGGCGGCAGTGTCGCTCACGACTCGGCCTCGGAAACCGGCTCAGGTTGAAAGCTCTCGAGTGTTTGTCCAGCCAGGTCGACAAGGGTTTTGCGGTCGTCTTCGCTTAATTTTGCGCCGGTTTCCAGGCGCTCGCGCAACGCCGTCGGCAAACCCGCCACGGCCTTGCGCACGGCGCCTTCGGCATCAACCATTCGCTCCAGCGGCACCGTATCAAATAATGCCGAGGTCAGCACCAGCAGGAGGACAACCTGTTCTGACACGGCCATCGGGGACGATTCCGGTTGTTTGAGGCAGGCGCGAATGCGACGGCCATGCTCGATGGTCTTCTGTGTGTCCTCATCCAGCCGAGCGCCGAACCGGGCGAAGGTTTCGAGTTCTTCGAATTGTGCGTAAGCGAGTTTGAGATCGCCCGCAACGGCGCGAAACGCCGCGCCCTGGGCTTTGCCGCCGACCCGTGATACGGATTTGCCCACATCGACCGCGGGCAATACGCCCAGTTCGAATAACGATGGCGACAGGTAGATCTGCCCATCGGTGATGGAAATCAGATTGGTAGGAATGTAGGCCGAAATATTTTGGGCTTCGGTCTCAATAATGGGTAGCGCGGTGAGTGATCCGCCGCCGCGCTCTTCGCACAGATGCGTTGAACGTTCCAGCATACGTGAGTGAATATAAAAAATATCACCCGGAAAGGCCTCGCGGCCCGGAGGTCGGCGCAGCAACAGCGACAGCTCGCGATAGGCCCGGGCATGCTTGGTCAGGTCGTCATAAACGATCAGTACGTCGCGCCCCTGCTCCATGAAATATTCCGCGATGCTGGTGGCCGCATAAGGCGCGATATACTGCAAGCCCGGCGGTTCGTTACCCTCGGTCACCACGGCAACGGTGTAGGCCATAGCGCCCTGCTCCCGCAATACGGCCACGGCTTTTGCGACGGCAGACGCACGCTGGCCAATGGCGCAATAGACGCACACAACGTTCTGGTCACGCTGGTTGAGGATGGTGTCGATCGCAATCGCGGTTTTCCCCGTCTGCCGATCGCCCAGAATCAACTCGCGCTGGCCGCGTCCCACCGGAATCATCGCATCGATGACGATGAGCCCACTTTGCAAGGGAATCGTGACCGGTGCGCGGTCCATGATTGCTGCTGCCGGACGCTCAATCGGCAGCCGCCCGCTCGAGGTAACCGTTCCACCAGCATCAAGCGGCTGACCGAGCGGGTTGATAACCCGACCCAATAAACCATCGCCGACCGCCACATCCATAACGCGGCCGCTGCGTCGCACGTCATCGCCTGTTTGCAGCTGTGAATAGTCGCCGAGTAACACCACGCCAATCTCGTCGGCGTCCACATTGAAAGCAATGCCCAGCACATCGCCTGGAAAGATAATCAGTTCCTCGAACCCTACACCGGGAAGGCCTGACACTTTGGCGATGCCGGTGGCCACGTTGGTGATGGTGCCAACCTCGTGCAACATCAACTGGGGTGTGAATGCCGTGCGCGCCTGGTCCATAACGTTGAACACGCCGCCGAAAATACTTTCGATGGTTTCAGCGTTGGGGGCTTCGGGTGCGCTGATCATGATCTGCTTGTGTCCGCCACAGGTGCGTCAGCGTTTTCCTGAAGCAGCACGTCGACCCCCTGCTCCAGCGATGTCAGATACTCCGCGATACTCCACTCCAGTTTTTGTCCGTTCGCACTAAGCTCGATACCGCTCACCCCGTCCCCCGTTTCAAAGCGCAATGAAATCTCAGCCGAAAAGGATTCGTTGAGCGCATTCTGAATCTCCCCGCGCTGGATTTCCGGCAATTCAAAGGTGCTGCGCAATAACGCAGGGCTAGACGCAGATGTTGCTATTAATGCGTTCGCAAGCGTTGCTTTCGATGAACTATCGAGCTCCCTCAGGCGTCGGGTGAAGACCTCGACCATACGCTCTTCCAGGCTTGTCGTTGCCAGATCGCCCAGCGCTTTGCGCGCGATCGCGAATACTTCCCTGGTCGCCATGCGCCCGAGGGCCAGTTTGACGTTGCGGGCGTCGCTTGCCAGGGTTTGCTGGTGCTTAACACGTAACGCTTCTGCAGCACGTTGGGCTTCTTGCAATAAACGTTGCCCTTCGACGCTGGCGGCATCTGTGGCCTGCTGTATCAGCTCGGCACGTTGTTGGTCGAACGCTTCATTTTTTTGTTGAAATGCATCACGCTCGGTTTTTGCCTCGACTTGTTTCGCGGCGGCATCCGCAAGTTCCGCAGCGATGCGCTGTTCACGGGCATCAATGGCCCGCAGGATCGGCTGGTACAGATAGCGTTTCAGCAGCCATACCAGGATCAGAAAGTTGAGCGCCTGTGCGCCAACGGTGAACCAATCGATCAACATGGTTTACGGCCCAGCTGTCTGGGCAATGGCGTAATTCCAGAACGGATTGGCGAAAATAAGAATCATCGAAACCACGAAGCTATAAATCGCTGTCGATTCGATCATCGCCAGACCGACAAAAAGTGTTCGTGTAATCGTAGCGGACGCATCGGGCTGTTGCGCCAGTGCGCTCAGCGCCGTCGACACCGCCCGCCCTTCCCCAAGAGCTGGCCCTATACAGCCAATGCTGGTGGTGAAGCCCGCCATGACTATCGAAGCCATCGCAATCATTGTCATGCTGTCCATGTTTTCTCCTCAGACCATCCAGTTACTTCTGAAATCAATAAAATCTCATTGCCGCGCGGGGTTTGTATCCGGCTGCAGTTTCGAGTTGCGTACGCGTGTCGCAGCCGCGATATAAACGGCTGCCAGAATCGCAAAAATATAGGCCTGCACCATGCCAGTCAGGAGCCCGAGCGCAGTCATGAGAATCGGAAATACCAGCGGCGTGATCGAGAGCAAAATCCCGATGATCATCGCGCCACTCATCATGTTCCCGAACAGGCGCACGGCCAGGGCCAGAGTTCGCGACACCTCGCTGATGATGTTAAATGGCAGCATGATGAGTGTGGGACTCGTATACGAGCGCAAATAGTTGCCCACGCCCTGCTCCTGAATGCCGAACATCGGCACTGCCACAAAGACGCATAGCGCGAGTGCCACTGTAGTCGACAGCGAGCCGGTCGGCGGTTCGTAGCCGGGGACAATGGTGAAGACGGTCGCGGTGGCCACGAACAGAAACAGGGTGCCGAGAAAACCGAGATATTTTCGCCAATGATGCAGGCCGGCCTCTTCGATTTGTTTCCCAATGCCAATGACGATCATTTCCAGAATGTTCTGCCAGCGCGAGCGCTGCAATTCGGTGGAAAGATTGCGCGTGATCAGTGTCGAACCAACGGCCAGCACAAACATCAGGCCCCAGGTGAACGCGATGGTAGCGTTGATTTTGAAAAATCCGGACTGCCAGAAAATCAGCTCGTCAGGGCTAAGGCGCATGATGGGCGTCCCCCGCCGTAGGATCGGGTTTTGCTGCAAGCCGGGTCAATCGCAGAATCAGGATCCGTGCCGTCACAAACCCCAGCAGGCAAAGCAACGGCGGCGCCCAATGCCCTTGCAATGGGCCACTGGTAATGACGACATAAAATACAGCGAGGGTGACACTCACGCGCAGCAACAGGCTGCTTAGTAGCCATAATGCGGGGCGAGTGGACAACAGACTCTTGCGAACCGTCCACCACAGGCCCCCGAAAAAGAATGCGCCAACTCCCATCCCGGCACACCAGGCAAAAAACAGCACCAGAATCTCATTTATCGTCATCGCCATTTTCCTGCTCTTCGCGTATGGCCCGATCTTCCTTGGTTACCCAGTGCCAGGCGTTCAAACACCCGATTGTCAGGCCGGCCACCAGGAGCGCCAGCGTCCACGAGCGCCCATCCGGATAAAGCTTATCGAGCCACGCACCCAGGAAAGCACCCAGGAGCGTCGGCACCGCCACCGACCAGCCGACCAGCCCCATCATGCCCAGACCGAACCAGACACCCTGCCGGTGGTGACGACGGGCCCTGAGCTTTCGTGCCGCTTTCGCACCCACCTGATCGGCCAGTGTCGATTTGGCTTTGACCGTTTTCTTCGAAGCTTCGTCGTTTGCGCTGTTGGGCATGCCCTGTCCCCCTTTATTCATCGCGAAAACTGGCAAAACGGTGTAGAAAACCGCTTTCCAGTTTCGCCATTACCGCACGCACCTGCAGTGCCTGGTCGTCTAATGCCAGAAACTCTTTCTCCACGGCCTCGTGCAACTGGCCGAGATCGGTACCGATTATGGCGTGGCGTACGGAAATCAGCACATCGGTGCTGGTTTTGATCAGTACGCCTTCATCCACCGCCAGAAAAACTTCACCATCCACCGCTGTTTCCAACGTTAGAATGCCGGGCGCCAGCGAGGCCACGCAGTCGAGCCGGTGTGGCAGGAAACCGAACGCGCCCTCTCGCGTCTCTGCCACAATGCTTGCCACATCCGTTTTATCAAGGAAGACCTGAAATGGCAGAAGCACCTTAAGGTGCATCAGTGGAGGCCGCATCGGCTGTCTCCGATTGTGTTCTGGCTTCGCCGATTGACCCGATCATATAGAGCGCACTCTCGGGATAGTCTTTGAATTCGTCGTTCAGAATGCGTTCGCAGCCGTCCAGGGCATCCTCGAGGCTGACCAGTTTGCCCGTCAGCCCGGTGAACTGTTCCGTGGTGAAGAAGGGTTGCGTGAGAAAGCGCTCCAAACGGCGCGCGCGCCCAACCACGTTTCGATCCTCCGGCGATAGTTGCTCGAGACCGAGCATGGCAATGATGTCTTTGAGTTCGGCGTATTGCGCCAGTGTGCGACGAATTTTCTGCGCCAACTGATAATGGCGTTCACCAACGATACCGGGCGTCGCCACTTTGGAGTTGGACTGCAGCGGATCAATCGCCGGAAAAAGGCCTTCGCTGGCTCGTTTTCGTGACAGGACGATGGACGCAGAAAGGTGCGAAAACGTATGCACTGCGGCCGGATCGGTGAAGTCGTCTGCTGGCACATAGACCGCCTGAATGGAGGTAATAGCGCCATTGCTGGTGTTGGCGATGCGCTCCTCCAACCCTGCCAGTTCGGTGCCCATTGTGGGCTGATAGCCCAGGCGTGATGGTATTTGCCCCATCAGCCCCGACACTTCCGAGCCAGCCTGGATGAAACGGAAAATATTATCGATGAGCAACAGCACATCGCGGTGTTCGTCATCGCGGAAATATTCGGCCATCGTCAAGGCGGCATGTCCGACCCGGAACCGGCTTCCCGGTGGCTCGTTCATCTGACCAAACACCATGACCATGTTCGGCAACACCCCCGCTTCCTTCATCTCGCGATGGAGCTCTTCGCCTTCACGACAGCGCTCGCCGATACCACAAAAAATACTGACACCTTGTTGCTTGCCCACCATGTTGTGAATCATCTCGGTAAGCAGCACTGTTTTACCGACGCCGGCACCGCCAAACAGACCCGCTTTGCCGCCGCGCTCGAGCGGCACAAGCACATCGATGACTTTGATGCCTGTTTCGAACATTTCCGATTGTGTAGAACGCTGGGTCAGTGGTGGTGGTGCCCGATGCACTGAACGCCACTCCACATCGGTCAACGGACCTTCGCGATCAATGGTGTTGCCGAACACATCGAACATGCGCGATAACGTGCCTTTGCCAACAGGTGCCTGCAAGGGTCCGCCGCTATCCTGCGCCATCATACCCCGCGCGAGCCCCTGGGTCGGTGTCAGGGCGATTCCGCGCACATGTTGCGCATCACGCTGGGCCAGCACTTCGATAACAATCTGCCCCTGCTCGCCGGTCGTCAGCGTTGAGTGAACAGGGGGCAAATAGTCATCGAAACGCACATCCACGACACTGCCGCGCACCGCGGTAATGACGCCGCGATTTGGTGCGCGGCTGGCATCGGGCACCGCGCCCGGTATAGTCACTCCTCACTCCCCCCACTGCCAATCGCGAACCTGAGGCATGTCGTGACCATGGGTGTGGATGTACTGTTTATGTTCGATAAGCGTATGACGCATCTGCTGCTTCAGATAGGCCCCTCTTGAGCCCAGGCCCGGCGTGCGATCAATCACATCCTGCACCAGATGGAAGCGGTCCAGATCATTCTGAACGCGCATGTCGAACGCTGTGGTTATGGTGCCCTCTTCCTTGTATCCGCGAACATGAAGATTGTCGTTGGCACGACGGTAGGTCAGCCGATGGATCAGCCAGGGGTAGCCATGGAAGGCGAAAATGATGTGTTTGTCGGTGGTAAAAAGCGAGTCATAGTCGGCATCGCTCAGCCCATGCGGGTGTTCGCTGGCCGACTGTAATTTCATCAGGTCAACAACGTTGATCACACGGATCTTCAGTTCCGGAAGATTGGCTCGCAAAATAGAGACCGCAGCCAGCACTTCCAATGTCGGGCTGTCACCGCAGCAGGCCATCACCACATCGGGCTCGCTGTCGTGATCATTGCTGGCCCAGGACCAGATGCCGATGCCCTGGGCACAATGCACAACAGCTTGCTCGATGGTTAACCACTGTGGCATTGGGTGCTTGCTGGCCACGACAACGTTGACGTAATGACGGCTGCGCAAACAGTGATCGAATACCGACAACAGGCAGTTAGCATCTGGTGGAAGGTACACTCGCGAGATGTCAGCTTTCTTGTTGACCACATGATCGATAAAGCCGGGATCCTGATGGGTAAACCCGTTATGGTCCTGCTGCCATACGTGCGAGCTTAACAGGTAGTTGAGTGAAGCAATCGGCCGCCGCCACGGCAGTTCACTGGTTACTTTAAGCCATTTGGCATGCTGGCTTACCATAGAATCGATAATCCGGATAAACGCCTCATAGCAGCTGAATACACCGTGACGGCCAGTCAGCAAATACCCTTCAAGCCAACCCTGGCATTGATGCTCACTCAGCATGGAATCGAGCACAGCGCCGTTGGGCGCCAGGAATTCGTCGTTGTCTTCAATCGGCGCGCTCCACTGGCGGTCAGTGACTTCAAATACCGCGCCCAGGCGGTTAGAGAGGGTCTCGTCCGGGCCGAATACCCGGAAATTCCGGCGATTATCATTCAGTTGGATGACGTCACGCAGGAAGAAGCCCAATACCGTCGTATCTTTGCCTTCGACCGCTCCCGGCGCCGGCACATCAACAGCATGATCGCGAAAGTCCGGCATCCGCAGGCCACGCAACAGTAGCCCGCCGTTGGCACTGGGGTTGGCGCCCATGCGGCGCTCGCCCCGGGGTGCAAGCTCGGCTAACTCGGCTCGCAGGCGGCCGTTCTCGTTAAACAGTTCTTCGGGCCGATAGCTTTTCATCCAGGTTTCAAGCTGTGCAACACGCTCGGGATGCTCAGCATCCACCTTCAGTGGCACCTGATGGGACCGGAATGTGCCTTCATTCGGCAGTCCGTCAACTTCTTTGGGTCCGGTCCAGCCTTTGGGTGAACGCAGCACGATCATCGGCCATTTAGGGAGAGTGGTCTGTCCTGTTTCGAGGGCGTTTTTACGGATGAGCCGAATGTCTGCGATAACCTGATCCAACACCTCTGCCATCTGCTTATGCATCGTCATCGGATCGTCGCCCTCGACGAAATAGGGGGCCCAACCACAGCCCCGGAAGTACTGCTCCAGCTCCTCGTGGTCAATGCGCGCCAGCAAGGTCGGATTTGCGATCTTGTAACCGTTCAGATGCAGGATCGGCAGAACGACGCCATCACTGATCGGGTTGAGCATTTTGTTTGAGAACCATGCCGTCGCCAACGGGCCGGTTTCGGCCTCGCCATCGCCGACCACACAGGCCACGATCAGGTCGGGGTTGTCGAAGACCGCGCCGAAGGCATGACTGAGGGAGTAGCCCAGTTCGCCACCCTCATGTATCGAGCCCGGTGTGGTTGGCGCGACGTGACTGGATATGCCGCCGGGCCAGGAAAATTCGGTAAATAACCGCTTCAATCCCGCTTCGTCCTGAGTAACGTTGGGATAGACCTCGGTCCAGGTACCTTCAAGGTAAACGTTGGCCACCAGTGCCGGCCCACCGTGACCGGGCCCGGAGATGTAGATCATATCCAGATCATACTGATTGATGATCCGGTTCAGGTGCACGTAGATAAAGCTCTGACCCGGCGTGGTTCCCCAATGGCCGACCTGCAAAGGCTTAACGTGATCCAGTATCAACGGCTCTTTCAATAGCGGGTTGTCAAACAGATACATTTGACCCACCGCCAGATAGTTGGTGGCGCGCCAGTAGGCGTCTAACAGTTCGAGGGTTTCAGAGGTTACCGCGTCTGGTTGGTCTTTCTTCATTGAAATTCCCGCTGTACCGGTGGTCGAACATTACCGAATCATGGCGACGAAAATTCAGCCATGTCAAGCGGCTTGGCCTATAATTCTAACGAGCGTCCAGTTTTCCATCTGTACGCTGGACCACGAAGGCGCAGAACCTTGCGATTCCACCCGCGCTCTTTACCACGGTGATCCACAGCCTTGGTGCCGCGGGGCTGGCGGAGGATTTTGGCGTTGGCAAACGCGGCGGCTTTTATGAAAGCGCCGGGTGCCTGCGCGCGGGCAAACACCTCGCAATGAACGCCGTCGAAGTACGGGTGCAATTGCATGCACCTCCGCAGCAGTTGTTCGACGGCGACGGCGCCTGGCATGATCCGGAACCGGAGCCCTTCTCTTCATGATCCGGGCGCCCGGTAAACGACCGAATGCGTGGGTTTACTATGGCAGGGGTGGGCAGCTTCGCCTTCACGGCCGTGGGACATCTCGCGCGTCAGCCAGAAGCCGGCGCCCAGCAGTATCGCACCGCCGAAGATCATGCCTTGCCCCGGCACCTCAGCGAAGATCAGATAACCCAGAGTCGTCGCCACCACCGGCGAGACGATGATATCGACCAGGGAATAAATGTTGGCGTTGATCGATTTCAGCACGATCGAGATCCCGAAGTAGGCGAAGCCTGTGGAGATCAATCCCAGGCACGCGGCCCACAACATCACCGGCAAATCCAGCCCAAGCGTCGGATAGGCGATTACAGTCCAGACTTTACCGGGACCTGCGAGTAGCAGCGCAGGCGAAAGTACCAGCGCCGCGATCAGCAGCGACCAGGCGATATCGTTGCCGGTTTCGGTTTTGCCCTCGTGGCGCATGTACGTGATCATCGCCGCATAGATAACGCCTGTTGCCAGCGCCACAAAATTGCCCAGCATATGCCCGCCACCGAGCGGATTGGCCAGAACAATGCCGGACATCGCAATCGCGAAGATCAGCATGTAGCTCTTTTTCGCCTTTTCGCCCAGAAACAGCGCCGAGAAGATGAATACGAAAAATGGCGCGATGCTCCAGAAGATCACTGCATTGGCGATCGGCACCAACGACATGGCGAGATTAAATACGGCGCCCTGGGCGGCGATCAGTACGCCGATGATGGCCGTGTCCTTAACGTTGCCTTTCGGAAACCGCGGCCATTGGCGAGTCAACAGTGCGCGGGCAACGAACAAGAAAGCCGCCGCAAAAGCCATGGCGTAGAAGGTCAGCGTGTGGATCGGAATCAGCCCGTCGGTCAGTTTGACGAACACGCCGATCGTTGCCTCGGAGAACGTGATCAGCAGGAGCAGGAGAATGGTTTTCATGACGCGATCGATTTGGCGTGGAAGGCCGCTGCTTCGGCCACTGCTGCAGAACCGGGGTCGTCCAGCAGGACGTTGAGCGCACTCACCGGATTCCCCGCCAGCGCCTCGATCACCGCATAGGTGCTGTCGGCCAATGCTTTGGCGTTGTAGCCGCCTTCCAGCATCATTACCAGTCGGCCATCACAGAGTTCATCAGCCAGGGCGCAGATACTCTGGGTGACAGCGCCATACCCGGTTTCGTCCATGGCACAGACCATGTCCAGGTAATGACAGTCAAAGCCGGTGGATATCAGCAGCAGTTCGGGCCGGAATGCCCGCGCTGCCGGGCGTACCACCTGTTCGAACACAGCCTGTAGCGTAGCGTTGCCACTACCCATGGGTATGGGTACGTTGAGGTTGTAGCCAACGCCCGCGCCGGCGCCGGTTTCGGCCAACAGGCCGCTGCCCGGGTAGAACGGTGCCGCGCAGTGGCTATCAACCACCAGCACATTGGGATCGTCATAAAAAATCGACTGAGTGCCGTTGCCATGATGCATGTCCCAGTCCCAGATCATGACCCGGTCATAGCCGAGCGCTTTGCGTGCATGGGCCGCGGTGACCGCCAGGTTGTTAAACAGGCAAAAGCCACGGGCACGATCGGCCGGCGCATGGTGGCCCGGCGGGCGCACAATACAGAACGCCCGTCGGGCTTCACCAGCGGCGATGGCTTCGATCGCGCTGATTCCAGAACCGGCCGCCAGGCGGGCCGCTGTCACGCTGCCCGGCGATACGGCTGTCGTGTCCTTGGCGAGCCAGCCGGATTGACCATCCAGCGATTCGATATGGGCCACATAGGCCGCATCATGTGCCCTCTCCAACTGGGTGACGCTGGCCAAGGCCGGCAGCATCCAGCGCACGCCGTCGATAGGCACGTTAAGCAGCCGATCGACGATCACATTTAGCCGATCCGGACGTTCCGGATGGCTATAGGTGTCCAGGTTAGCGTTGGGATACTGCAGCTCAATCATCGCCTTGACCGCGTCGGTCCATTCGGGATGGCCCGGATCCCAGCCGTGTGGATTGTGGCCGAGCATGCAGAAGTCGTAATAGACCAATACTGGGGTCACCATCGCTATCATCCTCCTTGTGTTTAGCCGGCCAGCGCGCCATCGACGATCTGTTGCGCCTCGCTGAGGATCGCCGCCAGATGCTCTGAATCACGAAAGCTCTCGGCGTAGATCTTGTAGATATTTTCAGTGCCTGACGGGCGCGCCGCGAACCAACCGCTGGCAGTGCTGATCTTGATACCACCGATCGGCGCGTCATTGCCAGGCGCCCGGTCGATGATGGTGTCGACAGGTTCACCGGCCAGCGTTGAGCAATCGACCTGTTTGCGGTTTAGCGCACCGAGCATGGCTTTCTGCGCGGCATCGGCTGGCGCCTCGATACGGTCGGCCAGCGGCTCGCCCAGTTCTGCCGTTATTCGCTGGTAAAGCTCGCCCGGATCGCAGCCATGACGAGCAGTGATCTCAGCCGCCAGCAGACCGGGCACAATGCCATCCTTGTCGGTGGTCCAGACTGAACCGTCCTGGCGCAGAAAGGTCGCCCCGGCACTTTCCTCGCCGGCAAAACCCAGGCTGGTATCGGCCAGGCCGCCGGCGAACCATTTGAACCCGGCCGGTACCTCATAGACTCTGCGGTTAAGCCGGTTCGCAATACGATCAATTAGTGCAGTGGTCACTACTGTTTTACCGATTGCGGCGTTCTGATCCCACGATGGGCGATTGCGGAACAGATAGTCAATCATCACGCACAGATAATGGTTGGGCGGCACCAGCCCGGCACCGGGCGTAACGATAGCATGGCGATCGTGGTCCGTGTCACAGGCAAAGGCAACGTCAAAATCATTTTTGCGGTCGATCAGCCGCTGCATGGCGTAGTTCGATGACGGGTCCATACGGATGCGACCGTCCCAGTCCAACGGCATAAAGGCGAATTGCGGATCAATCGCCTTGTTGACCACCTCCATATCAAGCCCGTAGCGTTCGGCGATCGGGGCCCAGTAGTGCACGCCAGCGCCGCCCATTGGATCAACCCCCAGGCGGATGCCGGCGCTGCGGATAATATCGAAATCGATCACTTTCCCCAGGTCGGCAACATAGTGGCGCAGAAAGTCGTGCGTCTGCGTGGTAGGCGCAGACCGCGCCTGTGCTACTGGCATCCGCCTGACACCTTTCAGGCCGGCTTCCAGAAGGCTATTGGCTCGCGCCTCAATCCAGCCAGTGATATGGGTATCAGCCGGCCCACCATTTGGCGGGTTGTATTTGAAGCCTCCGTACTCCGGCGGATTGTGTGACGGGGTGATGACAATGCCATCACCAAGGCCATCGCGGCGGTCATGATTGTGGCAAAGGATCGCATGGGAAACCGCCGGCGTGGGGGTGTATTCCCCGTTCGCGGCAATCCGTGTGGGCACGCCATTAGCGGCTAATACAACCAGCGTGCTTTCGAGAGCCGGCAGCGATAATGCATGAGTATCGATACCGACGAACAGAGGGCCATCGATATCATGAGCACTGCGGTAGTCGCAGATAGCCTGGCTGATTGCCAATACATGCCATTCGTTGAAGCTGCGCTCGAAAGCAACCCCACGGTGCCCCGAGGTGCCGAAGGCCACACGCTGCGCTGCTAACATCGGGTCCGGGCGCAGATCCACGTAAGCGGCACACAAGGCCGCCACATTGATCAGCTCAGCGGTGTTGGCCTTCTGGCCGGCGCGAGGGCTATGCATTGCGGGTGTCATTGCACGGCCTCATCGTGGCCGGGTTCGTCATCCGCAGACGTGAACAGAACAATCTCGACCTTGTGAGGCTCACCGTCATCGACCAGCGCGATGCCCTCCTTCCCATTCTGCACCACCCCATCCAGCGACAGTTTTCTGGAGGAAGCGCCAGACTCAACCACGGTTTGGGTGACTTCAATATGATAAACCGTCTCGCCGAAGCGATAATCGAGCGCGTACCCGGGCCATTCGACGGGAATGCAGGGCACAATATCCAGACGATCCCCCTTGCGCCGCAGGCCCAAAAGCGATTCCACGATCAAACGATAAGCCCAGCCCGCCGCGCCGGTATACCAGGTCCAGCCGCCGCGCCCGGTATGTGGTGCCACCCCGTAAACATCGGCAGCCAGCGCGTAGGGTTCGGTCTTGTAAATCGCAAGGTCGGCGGCAGAAAGCGTGTGGTTCACCGGATTGATGATCGATAGTAGTTCCCAAGCGCGACGACCGTCGCCCAGCCGGGCAAAAGCCATGGCCGCCCATACCGCCGCATGCGTGTACTGGCCGCCATTTTCGCGCACACCAGGCACGTACCCCTTGATATAGCCCGGATTCATGGGTGCCTTATCGAAAGGCGGATCAAGCAGCTGGATCAGGCCACCTCCGTACTCCGCACCGCGCTTCACCAGCAGTTCATCCACAGAATTCATCGCTCGATACGAACGCTCCTGGTCACCAGCGCCGGAGAGCACTGACCAGCTCTGTGCAATTGAGTCGATGGTGCATTCGGTGTTACTGGTAGAACCCAGTGGCGTTCCATCATCGAACCATGCGCGGCGGTACCAATCGCCATCCCAGGCATGGTGTTCGATATTGGTTTTTAGCTCATCAGCCTGGCGGACACAGCGCTCGGAAAATCCGGTATCGCCCTGTTCCGTGGCCAGCGAAGCGAATTCCTCCAGTACGTCATAAAGAAAGAAGCCTAGCCAGACGCTTTCACCCTGGCCGTGGATACCAACCAGATTCATGCCGTCGTTCCAGTCGCCCGAGCCCATCAGCGGCAAGCCACGCTTGCCCAGTCTCAGCCCGTGTTCAATGGCGC
>Ga0307966_1000814_pt1 | contig 25487 bp, 16 predicted proteins | sample OrgLakmetagen646_FD_203141 | JGI IMG/M metagenome (GOLD analysis project Ga0307966, IMG submission 203141) | Saline water microbial communities from Organic Lake, Antarctica - #646 | ecosystem: Environmental > Aquatic > Non-marine Saline and Alkaline > Saline | place: Antarctica: Organic Lake... | reverse complement strand
GTAGCCAATGGTTTAATATTGAAGGCGCACCAGAAACAACTACCTTTTCTGTAAATACCAGACTAAATTCAGGTTTCGGAATTGGCGGAACACTCATCAGTGACAATATAGGATTGGTGGACAACACTAGTTTTAATCTAGACCTTTCCTACACCATACCAACTTCTCAATACGGTCGAATGGCTTTTGGAGTAAAAAGCGGCATCGCTTTTTTTAATAATGATTTAGCAAGCGGTGTTACAGTAGACAACGAAGTCTATGCTTCTACATCTGGACAATATGGCAATCTAGGCTTTGGATTTTTATACAGCTCAAGAGATTTTTTTGTAGGCTTATCTGTTCAAAATTTATTTGAATCTCCTGTTTTTAGATTGCAAGACGATATACAAACCGTAAGAGGTTTAGAACGGGGCAATTATTTTTTAACTGGCGGTATGTCTGTAGAGCTTTCAAAGTTTTATGACATTGTTTTCCTGCCTTCCACAATGATTAAATTCACCCCTACTCTACCCTTATCAGTAGATTTGAATGCAAATTTCGTGTTCAATAAAATACTTGAAGCGGGAGTGTCTTATCGCTATCAAAATTCAATTAGTGGAATGCTAGCATTGGTGATAGACGAAAAATTTAGAATTGGCTATGCTTATGAAAACTACCTAGCAAGCGCAGGTCAAAATCTAAATTCTCATGAGGTAATTTTAAGAATCGACCTCAACTTTAGACGGAACAAAAGATGGCTTTTTGAAGATTGTTGTTATTTTTAGTTAGGATAAACGATACCAATCTCATTTGCAAGCATTTATTAGCGTTACTTTTGGGTTTAAGCGAGTTAATGCAGTATCATTTGTATAATAAGCTTATTTCAAATTGACAGTATGTTCACTTTTATTAGAGAATACTGAATGTGTGTTTAGATTTTTAACAATTTAATAAACTATTCTTTGATATATAAATAAATATTAATACTTTTAAAAAATTATCTTAAAAAAACCTGTTCGAGTAACAGTATTTTAATAATGAATTATAAACTTTTCTTTTTAGTTCTTTCAATATTGCTATTAAACGTAGCCTGTGAATCAGATGATGACTATATTCCAATAGATATTGAAGCAAACACAGATAACATAATAGTAAACCAAAATGAAAGTGTTGAAATATTTATTCTTCAAAATGATCAAAATCTACCTGATCTAGGAAGCATTACAATTTCATCACCCAGTAAAGGTACTGTAGACATAAACGATAACAATACACCAAATAATCCTTCAGATGATAGTTTGCTATATACAACAGGCTCAAATAAGGTTGGAGAAGACACATTTCAGTATACAATCTGCAATGATGTTAATAATTGTGGTACTGGAACTGTGACAGTCAATATAATTTCAATTTCTAATATTAATTATAGTTTAGATGCTCTCCCTTACCAGACTTTGTCTGAATACAATTTTTTTCAGGGTAATCTTAAAGATTTAGTTCCTAATTATGGTGTTTTACCTTATTCCTTAAACTCTTCGCTGTTTACAGATTATGCTAAGAAGAAGCGATTTGTCTGGTTACCCGGGAATACTAATGCAGTCTTTATAGATGATGATAGTTTGTTGGATTTTCCTGTTGGTGCTATACTTATAAAGAATTTTTATTATGATAATGTTTTGCCCGATTATTCCACAAAAATTATTGAAACACGTCTAATGATCAAAAAATCAGAGGGATGGGTTTTTGCTGAATATGTATGGAATGACGAACAAACAGAAGCAATATTAGATTTAGAAGGCAGTATTGTTAATGTTGAATGGGAACAAGATCAGGAAGTTAAAAATATACAATACAGGATTCCTAACGAAGCTGAATGTGTGATTTGTCATAAAGTAAACGAAGTTCCATTTCCTATTGGTACAAAACCAAGAAATTTAAACTTGTCAAACCTATATGATGGAAACATGCAGAATCAATTAGAGAAGTGGAAAGAGTTTGGATACTTATCTGACTTCGAGTCTTCTTCATCTGTATCTAGTACTCCTGACTATAACGACGATTCTGTTCCTCTAGAAAACAGAGTTAGAGCCTATCTGGATATAAATTGTGCCCATTGCCATATAGATTTAGGGCATTGTGATTATAGACCTTTACGTTTGGATTATACAAGTAGTTCAGATTATGCTAATTTAGGGGTTTGTGTTACCCCAGATGAGAACCTTGGTGAAGGGCTGGGAGAAATCATAATTCCTGGAGATTCTAGGTTCTCAGTATTACATTTTAGAATGAATTCTACAGATGAGTCTAATAGGATGCCACTTCTAGGAAGAACAATAGTTCATACAGAAGGTATAGATCTTATTGAAGAATGGATTGATGGATTAAACGTTACATGCGACTAAAAAAACAAATCATGAAAAAAATATTACCAATTGTATTTTTATTTTTATTTACTTTTATTAATTCAAATTCCCAAGTTTTAAACCAACCAGCAAATTGGCCTAATTCAAATTGGTCATTAAGTGGTTCATTTGATTCCGATTATCTATATGAAAATCCATCAATAAATGGTGGCTCAAATTCATTTTCGTATGATGAAGATGATGCAGGAGGTAGTTCAATAAACAATATTGCTGTAGAGTCACCAGTAATTGATTTGTCTGCTGCTATAACTGCTGGAGAAGTAAATTTAGTTGTCTCTTTTCAATATGTATTGAATATTTATCAAAACGAAGACTTGAGACTTCAATATTGGGATGCAGAATCAAACCAGTGGTTGGATTGGGGTTTAGAGTTGGAAGATAATTCAAGCTCAAATTCAGATTTTTGTAATGATGGAGGTAGTTTTTTCATAAGTGAATTATTAAATGTAAATGGTTTTAGTAGTAATCAACAGCAGAATTTTAGATACCGTATTCATTATAATGATAATTCTTCTTTTGGTTGGGGTATTTGTGTTGATTCTCCAACTATTATTTCCTCTACACCACCTGCTTGTCCAAATGTTTCAGGTTTAGCTGTAAATAATATTTCTTATGATAGTGTTCTAGCCACTTGGAATACTGGAAGTACAGAAGTTGAATGGGAGGTAGCAATACTTTTAGCAACTCAACAACCACCAACTTCAGGTATTGCAATCACAAATATGTTTTTTGATTTTTCTGAGCTAACACAAGTTACAGACTACGTCATTTATGTTAGAGCAAACTGTAATACAGATGGTTATAGTAATTGGAGCACTATAGGTTTTACAACTGGTGAAAATCTTTCAGATTACCCAGTAACTTTTACACCCAATAACATATCTACTACTGGAAGTTATAATTTGGCTTTAGTAGATTTAAACGGCGATTTTCTTGATGATGCAGTTTCTGTAAGTTCTAATAATATCAATGTGCATTATCAGTTAGAAACTGGGGGGTTTAATGTTGTTAATATTTCTACGACATCAGCAGATTTTTTGCCTACATGGAGTATAGCAGCAGGAGATTATGATGGAAATGGTTACAACGATCTTTTATACGGAGGAGGAAATGGAGTGACTATTATGAAGGCAAATAATTCAGGCACAGCTTATACAGAGCTGTCTGGTACTCAATTTGTGTTTTCTCAACGCTCTAACTTTGTAGACATCAATAACGACGGTCATCTTGATGCTTTTGTTTGCCATGATTTTGAGGCAAATGTTTATTACATTAATGATGGTAACGGCAATCTTACATTTTACCAAGGACAGAGTCCAAATGTTTTGCCAAATGGAATAGGGCTAACTCCCGGAGGTGGTAATTATGGAACAGTGTGGATAGATTTTGATAACGACAGAGATATTGATATGTTTAACGCAAAGTGTAGAGGTGGCTCTACAACAATTAGCACAAATGAACTCTGGCGTAATGATGGTAATGGGGTTTTTGTAAACGTGGCTGATAGCAATTCTTGGTATAACAATAATTATCCTGGTGTAGGTCATGATAATTCTTCAAATCTTGGAGATAACATTCAGACCTGGTCTTCTGCTTGGGGAGATTTTGATAATGATGGTGATATGGATGTATTTGTTGGAGCTAGTAGTATAAGTAATGGTAATTCAAAATTAATGCGAAATAACGGTGATGGTACATTTACAGATGTTACCTCTGGATCTGGCGTTTTGAATGCACCTTTAGGTATTGAAAATGCTCCAGGAGATTTTGACAATGATGGCTATATAGATATTCTAACTAATGACAATATACTTTTTAATAATGGCGATTTTACATTTACCAATTTCCCGAATAATATGCCCCTCTCAGGTGCTATTGGAGACGCTAATAATGATGGATTTTTAGATGTCTTTAGAGGTGGGACTATTTACAGGAATAATATTAATGCTAATAACTGGTTAAAAATAAATACAGTGGGAACTTCCAGTAATTTAAATGGAATAGGTGCCAGAATAGAGATTACAACGCCTTCTGGTACACAAATAAGAGATGTGAGGAGCGGTGAAGGTTTTAGATATATGAGTTCATTAAATACACATTTTGGTTTGGGTACTGATACCAGTATTTTAGATATGACTATTTATTGGCCTTCAGGAATTGTGGATTATATACCAACGCCTTCAATAAATACTACACATACAATTATTGAAGGTTCAATGCTTAATGTTGAAGATCAATCTTTAGTAGATGTGAGCATTTTTCCAAATCCTGTGAGTGATATTTTAAACATACATACCTCTGCCAATCTAATTGATAAAATAGCCACCGTTTTTGACATCAGTGGTAAACGCGTTCTAAATCAAAAACTTTCTTCAAACACCTTAAATGTTTCAGCTTTAGGGAGTGGAATTTACTTTTTGAGATTGGAGTCTAATGGTAGAATTATGAAAAGAAAGTTTATTAAAAAATGATAGTTCGTATATTATGTAATACTTTAATTTTACTTGTTGAGTAAATCTTTAAGCTCCCCCAAGTTATTGGCATCCTCTGTTTTTATCTTTTCGCCATCTAAAAATTCTAGAAAAATGGGTTACCACACCCCTTTTATGCCATTTAGCCCAGCAATACCTTCAAAAGCAATCTCGTATATATGAAGATGCCCTACTTCTCTTACAAGATAAAAACGGTCTGTAGTATTTTTCTTTATCCACTGGTCTTCTTCTTTAAATTCTTTATCTGTTAACCCCAAATAAGCTTTTGCAAAAGTCACTAACTCTGATTTATCATCAGTTCAAAGAGCAAAAGTATAGTCTACAAATAGGTTGCTACATCATCCGTGAACTCGCATAGCATAAGTTCAAACAGTATCAATAGAAAAAAACCAAGTTATTAGCTGGTTTGATGACCTTGACAATTTTGTACATTGTCATCAACATCCACCATCCATAACTAGTATAGAAATTACACCTAAACTCAGATTTCAGTGCTGACAAATTTCAAAAACCTGTCAAAACTAATCAAAAACTTATACTATTTTTGTAAATATTAGAACTACCCCTACCATGCTACACACCATAGAAAACGAAAAGCTAATTTGTAAAATTGAATCTGTTGGAGCAGAAATTCGATCTTTAAAGAGCAAAGCAACTGGGGAAGAATACATTTGGCAGATAGATACAGCTATTTGGGGTAGTAGTTCTCCTGTGTTGTTTCCTGCAATTGGAAAAATCAAAGAAGACAACATAGTTTATGATGGTCAAGCTTATGACATGAATAAACACGGCATCATTAGAAACAATAATCAACTGGAATTTAATCAGCTTGGTGCATCCGAATGTGTTTTTAGGCTTAAAAGTTCAGCAGAAACACTACAGCAATATCCATTTGAATTTATGTTTTCTGTCATTTATAGGTTAAAAGAGAATTGCTTAAAAATGACCTATCAAATTGAAAATAAAGACAGCGTTCCCATGCAGTTTGCCTGTGGAGGTCATACCGCTTATGCTTGTCCTTTAAGCGATAACTTAAAATTAAGTGACTATGTTATTGAGTTCCCTACCCCACTTCACCTTAAGGCTAGGACTTTAGGCGCTTTAGGTTTGCTTTCTGATCGCAAACGTAAAATTAAAACTGAAGACAACTTGCTTCCACTTTCTGAAAGCCTTTTTAATGAAGATGCATTGATATTCGAAAACTTGAATTGCAATTGGGTTAGATTACGTAGAAGGAAAGCCAAAAAAGGAATTGTTGTTCGGTTTAAAGACTATCCGCATTTAGCCTTGTGGGCTAAACCCAAAGCAGATTATGTTTGTATAGAACCCTGGTTGGGACTTCCAGACCATGAAGACGAATCTACAAATATCACCCAAAAACCAAGCTATAAAACAATTGAACCAGGTACTGTACTTTCGATAGGCATTGAAACTGAAATAGAATTATAAATACTTCAAAAAGAAAAGCTACTCTTCTTTAGCAATCTTTTTTTTGTACATGTATTCATTTATTAACCAGGAAACACCAGCATAGGTTATACCACCAATTAGAATCATGGATAGTGCAAGAACAATAAATCTTTCTACACTCAAGTCTTTATCTTCCGTAAAATGAAGTACCAATAAATTGGTAATGGCAATTAATATCCCGAAACCTAAACCGTGGGTTGAAGCATATTTTATAAAGCCTTTCTCCCTTGTGTTTTCCCAGTTGGTTATAAATTTCCTATCGCGTTCTTTCATATTATTCTAGTGAAATACGATGTATAATCAATTTGAAGTCTTCTTCTTTTTTATTACCTATCAAAAAAGCCATTTCAGAAATGGTATCAAAATCAAAATTAGGCATATTTAATTTAGCCCCTCTGAATTGGGGTTTAAAATCGCTTAATTTTAATTTGATTTCCTGCCATTCTCCCGTAGTTTCAATTTCTTGTACATAAGACTGTCGTTGTTCGTTGGAAGCCTTCAATCTAAATTGATAGTTTTTGCCATCGCCTTTCAACTTAAGCACAACATGGGAATAATCATCGATATTTTCAAAGTTATTGTTATGCCTAACCGATGCAAAACCACCATTATTGGCTAGAGAAACGTGTCCTTCAAAAACGCCGTGTCCTTCTGCTGAAATCTGAATTGAACTGCTTGAAAGCCCACCCATTACACCATCGTTTACAATTTGCCACGAAGAGGCTTTGGTATCTGCATTAAATTCAAATAAAGCGGTTGTTTGAATACTCATTGCTAGTAAAATTAATAATGTATATAGTTTCATGTGTTTTATTTTACTTCTTCTAGGCAGGCTAAAATGGCATCATAAATTTGCTGCATTTCTTCTTTTTGAATGACATAAGGTGGTAGGATGTAAATGGTATTTCCAAGCGGTCTTAAAAACACTCCTCGATTCATAAAAAATTCATATAACTGATTTCTCAAGTCGCCATAGCGTTCCATCTTTACTGCTAAATCGAAAGCTAAAATAACACCTATTTGCCTTACTTCTTCCACTTTAGGATGTTGATTTAATTGTGTTGCAAAAGATTGATGCCAACTGATAATGCTTTTTATTTGTCCCTGAATTTCTTCAGATTGAAGCAATTTAATTGATGCTAAAGCAGCAGCACAAGCCAATGGATTACCTGTATAGGTATGTCCGTGAAACAAACCTTTAGACATATCATCATCATAAAAAGCATCGTATATTTTTTGGGTACAACTAGTTATTCCCATAGGTATCATTCCGGCCGATAAAGCTTTACTTAAACAAATTACATCTGGTGCTACTTGCAAATATTGAGAGGCAAAGTTTTTACCTGTTTTTCCAAAACCAGTCATCACTTCATCTGCAATACAAATAATATCATTGAGTTTGCAAAGTTTTAAAATCTCTTCTAAGCCTACCTTAGAATAGGTCTTCATTGCAGCTGCTCCCTGAACTAGTGGCTCGTAGATAAAACCTGCGATATCATATTTTTCTATCCATTTTTTTAGCAAGACAAGGACTTCTTCATTATTATAACCAACAGGTTTCGGCAACCGAATGACTTCCATAAAATGGTCTTGAAACGCTCCATTATACACAGAAAGACCAGAAACAGACATAGCACCAAACGTATCTCCGTGGAAACCTTCTTCTAGAGCGAGCATCACATTTCTTTTATGGCCTTGGTTGTGGTGGTATTGCAAAGCCATTTTAATACCAACTTCTGTAGCAGTTGAACCATTGTCATTAAAAAAGAGTTTTTCTTGATTTTGAGGTAAGATTTCTAGTAATTTTTCAGCTAGCTCGATAGCAGGTTCATGAGTAAAGCCACTGAACACAATTTGATCAAGCTTTTCCATTTGCTTGCTCACCGCCTTTCTAATTTTAGGATTGCAATGACCATACATGCTGGTATACCAAGAAGCAATAGCATCTATATATCGGTTACCGTCTTCATCTTCTAGCCAAACGCCTTGCGCCTTTTTAATTACCTTAAGCGATGCCGCAGTTTTGTGTTGTGTAAGTGGATGCCAAATTGCCTTCTGATCTCTTTCAGAAAGACTAGCACCAAATCGAATATTTTTGCCGAAAAGCTTCATATAACAATTAAAAATACAAATTTAAGAAAGCTTAACTAGCTTCCTCATAACAAAATGTAAATAAATACCATTCCTAATTCAATTATACAAAATTATAAGTCTATTGGTATTGTCAACTAGAAAAAAACAGGATTTCAACTTAAAAGAAATTTAAAGTCAATTCGAACCACTAAATTTTTTGATTTTATGTAATATATAGTGACTTAAGCGTAATAAAGTTTCAATATCTTTTTTTCCTCAACCAACCTCAGCCTGTTCGGAGCAGTGATGTCGAGTTAACTATATATTTATTTAATTGATTTTTAAGCTCTTTAGAAATGGTCATGAGTAAGGTGATGACCAAAATTTAATTTCTTATTTTGTATATACTTAAATTTCATGATTTTAAGCCTTGCCATGTTGTGTTAATGACTCAGAATGTATTTGATTTGTATCTATTCGCTATTACTTTTAATTGTGTTGAAATTCTATTTACATGCTAAAAAGATTCAACTAAACCATTTCAAAGCTTTCTTTACTGGGTATTCATTAAAAGGACTTGGGTAAATCAGGTGTTATTCGTTTTCTAAATTAGTAAAGCTTTCATTTACAAACACTAAAAAACCTGATTCAGCAGAAAAACTAAATCAGGTTAATAAATAAGTAAATCAAAAAAGGCTTAATGGCTTATTTCTTTATGAAACCTTTAGTAACAGAAGAGGATCCATTTTCAATTCTTATGAAGTACATACCAGTATTAAAATCAGAAAAGTCCATTGTTATCGTAGGTTCAAAATTTTGTTTGTAATCCTTTACTTTTTGACCTACAGCATTGTAAATGCTAATTTTAACGTCTTCACCTAAACTTGCATTCAAGCTAATAGACAATACATTTTCTACTGGATTAGGATATAGAATTACGTCTTCTGGGCTCATCAAGAAATCAGCATCGCTTAAAGTTCCGTCTGGTACAACTGTTATGGTACCGAACATGCTGCTAGGATGTGGAGTACATAAGTAATCGTTAGTACCAACTACCGTAAAGGTATGTGAGAAAGTAGCTCCATTTCCTTGAAATGAACTTTCAAAACTTTCTGCAGCATCAGCATTGCTATTTACATTATGAGTCCCATTTGCATACCAAACCCAAGTGACTGTATCACCTTCTTCGATGGTTCGATTTGAATTGGCATCTCCTTCAGCATCAGGTGTTGAATCGAAACTCCAATCTATAAAGTAAGTTTCTGTTTGAGCTTGTGTTACTCCTGTAAAAAAGAGTATAATAATTGAAAGTAATGATTTTTTCATAATATATAGTCTTTTCAAATATACTACATAATTATCATCAAGCCCCTTATTTATAATAACTTTATGAGTTGTTATCCTTTGTATTTGTTTAATTCACAATTGTTTAAGAACTTTTCAACTAATGCTTAGTTCTAATTATGAATTGATCCTATGGAATTTCAATCCTATGAAAACCCAACTAATCAACATGACCTGTCATTCCGCAAAAATTCCCCCAAGGAATTTTATGCGGAATGACCCAGAATAAGTTTTTCAAAAAACTTTTCGGGACAGGCAGTTTAGGATGGTGTTTTTTATTTTAAATATGATACAAAACCTTAATCTTTTAGAATTTGAATTTCTTTATGCTTATTATTTCCATACAACTGTTCAAAGTACATGAGTTGTGGTTTGGCTGGATTTAGCTGATAACTGCCTTGAAATCTTGGCATCAATTCAACGTTGTAATTATAGATTCCTTCATCTAAGGCTTCTAGATAAATATAGGTTTTGTCCTTTGCGTATTCTCTATGGGTTTCATTTAGAAATTGCTTCTTATCCATGTAACTAGTTCCTGATGGAATCGGAATTTCAAGCATGATATACTCTGCTTGTTTTTTTATATTTAGTTCAACTTGTAAGCTGACTGGATTTCCTGCAATTAGTTCATTTGACTGAATTTCTTCTCTAAATTCATTTTCAAAATAGGTTTTCACTTCAAAAACATCATTTCGTTTCTCTGGTGCAGCATCAAAGTAGGTTTGCGAATAATTTATATAAATAGGAAACTGGGCTGCTTGGGTAATCCGAACTTGGTCTGTAGCTTTTAAAACTTGAGTAGATGTAATTGCTTCTTGTTCTTGCCACGCGCCATCATTCATTTGAATTTGATAGGTTGCTTTTTGTGACTTCGAATTTAATGTGGTGTCAAGAAGCGTTTCTATAACTTGCATAGATTCAAAGGTATTGGCGTATCCATCCTTATTTCGCTGCATCATCAAGTAATCCTGTATTTTCGCAACTTCTTCCTTTTCTGTATTCATTTTGCTTAATATACGATAGGCGATTAAAGTAGCTTGAACTGTATTTTTATAGGGATGATAAACGTATTTTTCTCCTGTTTCAAAATACCAACTGCCTAAAGCAGTTTCTTTTTGGTATGTCATCAATTCTTCCAGTGGAACTTCGCCCCCATGTTTCTGATACAATTCCCATAACTTGAGTTTTTCAACAAGAAGTAGTTTTTCAGCTTGAAGTAATTGCTCGATTTCTTGAAGGAAATTAATATCCGTTTGCAATACATCTAGCAACTGAAGTAGTTGAATTCGAACTGAAACCTGCTCTTCTAAGAAAAGCCGATTGGTAATTCTTTCTGTAGTTGCCTTTACGTCAATTTTCACGTTAAAACCTTGGTCATTTGCCAATAGTAAGGCTTCCAATACATTTAAACTTGCCCATAAATTGGTAGACGAATTTCTCCACCAACCCCAAAGCTGATTGGATTTTTGGTTTTTCTGAAGTAAACTAATTAACTTTTTAATTTCCTTATCGTCCTCAAAAGTGCGTTCTTGTTGTTGGTAAATTTTTCGCTTAAGAAGTTGTGCTTTTAGTCTAGAAGCAATTTGCTCATTACAATCATACAAGTAGTTGATGACAATGTCTAGCTCATCCTGCAATATCTGTTGAAAATCAGCACTGATATAGAATTGAACCGCTCCTAAATCTGTGTTGAAATTCAACAATAAGGTGTCATTTTGCTCCAACCTAAGAAATTCTCCTTCTGCTTTTTCCATTCCTCTAGGAAAAACGGGGATCTTCAATTGTTCTCCATCTAAATAGTTGTTGTCTTTGCGGATAACTTGGTAACTGATTTGCAAACTATCTAAACTATTTGCACTTATATTTAATTCATCTGCCTCAAAATCAAAAACTTCTTTTTCTTTGCTAAACTGAATTTCTTCATTAATGGCAAATTGCGTTTGTACTGCCAAGGTATCTTGTATGTAATTTTTTACTTTGCCTATTCCAGTAATGCTATCGCCTTCGACTAAAAATCGAGGAATGCTCAATTGCGCTACCAATGGTCGATAGGATTTTATGTTTTGTGTGGTTTGTCCTGTTTGTTGACTTTCAGTAGCTACAAAAAAATGAGTGTCCCAACTGGTTACATCATCTGGATAGGTAATACTAAAACTTACTTTTCCTTCTTCATTGGTAGTTAGTTTAGGCTTCCAGAAAGCTTCATCACTAAAATTTGTTCGCATGCTGTTGGCTTCACTAGATTCTATTGCAAAATCTGGTGGTAAATCTGTACCTTCTTCATCTGTTTGTAAACCCAGCTCCATTTGGCTGGTGTTGATTAACATTACTCCATTTGCTCCTCTACTTCCATAAATAGCTGTGGCTGCTGCATCTTTTAGTACGGTAATATCTTTTATTAAATCAGGTGAAATAGAAGAAAAATCACCATCGTAAATAGCACCATTAATGATGATTAAAGGTTGAGACATGCCATTGATTGAACTCACACCTCTTAACATCACATTACCTGCGCCTCCTGGTTGACCATTACTAGTTGTAATATTTAAGCCTGCAACTTGTCCTGAAAGCAATTGTACTATTTATGAGTTGGGTATATAACCTATATCGTCCTCCTCAAAATTTGCCATTTTACTATACACAGCTGCTTCAGTTCTCTTGTCGCTATATCCAGTAGCATAATGCATAACGACCACTTCATCTAAACCGTCGGGCTCTAATTGAATTTGCAGCAGTACATTTTCATTTACTTTAATTAACTCGGTGTAAAAACCTATATATTGTAACTCTACTTGTGAGTATTGTTTAGGCACTCTCAATTGAAAATTTCCATCGAAATCTGAAGTGGTTCCATAATCAGTACCACTGACGATAATGTTCACTGAAGGAAGTGGAATGCCATCACCATCGCTTACTGTTCCTTCAAATAAGAAATGGTCTCCAAAAAATGTTTCATAATTATCGTATACCTTTATCAGTTTACGCTGCTGCTCTATTTCTTCTTGTTTAGACATTTGCTTGCCTAATGCAATTTCATTTATAGTTGCAGAGATGGCATCGCTAAAAGAATCTTTTTTACGAACCTCAAGCTTATTGATTTTAAGATAAGTAGTGCCATCTGGTTTAATTTCTATATCTTCTTTTATGCTATAATCTTGATTTCCATAAATGAAAATTAGACGGTATGTACTTGGTGTAAGATTTGCAAAAGAATTTTGACTTCCCTTATAAATGCGGTAGTCTTCTTTATCTTTTAAGTTGACTAAAAAAATAGTAGAAGGAACTTTATCTTTTTCAATCTGTAAGCTTCCATTACCACGAGATGTATAGCTAGGGTAGCTAAAAAAAGTGAAATTTTGCTTAGTTCTTATTAAATTTAATTCTTCCAATGCCTTGACTCTGTTTTCAGTCAGTGCTAGATCATAAAAATCAGGAATGTTTTTATTACTTAAAAAAGTGGGATAGGCATTTTCAGCAAAAGGTCTCTGTACTAAATGCTTGGGACCAAATTCATATCTATAATTCCTTTCCAAATTAAAGTCTAATTCGTATCTCTTGCTTTGTACAAATTTCACCTGCTGGTTGTAAATAGGTCCGAGTAGCAAATACCGCGAGTTTTGATATCCGTTGGTTTCCAGAAGATGGTAGCGTCCAAGATTTTCAACAAAAGCAAAACTCATATTTGTTAGTTTATAAGGTAATACATATCTCGAAAGTGTTGTGCGCTCATATTCTTCTAATCTGCTCAGTTTACTCTCTATGTTTACATTTGGATAGTTTTGGTTTACATCTAAGCTGAAAATGGTTTTATGCCCAGTTTTAAACTGTATCGAATCTAAGGTAATAAAATGATTTTCAGTCCTCAATTGTACTTGTACCTTACTGCTGTCAACCGCAAAAGAATAGGGTTGACGATTGGTCATGTCACTAAAATAAACTGGTTTTTTGTTGAGATAAATAATGTGAACTGGTATAATTTCACCATCATCTATCACAAAAGGAGCAAATTGAGTGGGCTGATTTTCTAATTCATATTCTTTCTTAAAAACTGCTTTATCTGGATACGTTAATTGATAATAGTTCAGTTCTTTTAAACGCGCTAAAGTGTCCCACCTATTCATTTCTAAAATCTCCTCATGAACTTGAATAGGAATATCATTTACAGTGAAAGAATTTCTTATTTTTCTGCTTTTTGGTATTTCAGAATAACTTTTTATTCGCCTTGGCGTGTAATCAAATTTACTCGTCAGTCCATAACTTAAAACATCTGCATTTGCGACAGGTTGTTGCTTGTTATTTAGCACTTCCACTTCTATATCTACTTCTTGTCCGGGATAAATTAGTTTAGGTTGATTAACTTTTAGACTTAAATTTTTATCATTTATCGGCATCACAAAATTACGTTCCACAACTTTTCCTCCCCACACATAATTGATTGTCAGGTAATAGTTGGCAAGTTGTTTTTCAGCAGCTGTAAAATCCAATTCATTTCCGAAACCTTGTTTTATCTCCTTATTCTCCTTAAAGATAGTATAGTGAAATTGCAACTGATTGGGATTATTCACGCTTATAAATATGCTATCTGTCTTCCGTACTAAACGAGCATTTATACCTGTTGAAATTGAATTGACCTCAACCTCTTTTTCTATTTTATTGGTTTTGAATAGATAGGATTTTCGCAATGCATCTACTTTAAATTGAAAAGGAGTAGTTTCAGAATACAATTCAGTTGAATTGCCAAGGTGATCTATGGTTTCAATGCTGAAATCTGCAGCTATTTTTTTTCCATTTTGAAGAAACTCAACTAAAATACTATCTCCAAGTACTTGGTGTTCAAATTTTTCAGAATCAAACTGATATTTTATTTGTTCAGAAGCTTCAAGGTATTCTTGGTCGCTTGTGCTCAATTTTGCCAACAATTTATATTCTACATTGGCTTCAGGAAAAATAGTACTTGGAATTTTGAATTTAGTCGGTTTTGAAGCAGACAAATCAGGTTGATGTGTCCAAAGTGTGTCAGGTACAAAAACAAAATCTTCTGCTTGATAATCTGATTTTTTTGTAAGTAGAATAATTTCGATACTAGCGTCTAGTATTCGTAAATCGTTTTCATCTTTGGCATGGAGCGTCACTTCCAAATCTTCCCCGTTAAATTGTTCATTTGCGCTCACTTGCAAGTCTAACTGAATTCCTTTTAACTCATATTCTTCATATTTAAATCGACTATTTGTTACTCTGTTCCCATCCTCATTGTCTAAACTTAGGGTATATGACTTATCTAAAAACAGCGCTAAGGAATCATGTAATTGAAATTCAAAAGAATAGCTTCCTTTACCATTCGGCTCAATTTTTCTGATTTCGATTTGATCATTGTATTTTTTGTATAATTTTAAAGTTAAAACCTCATCCAAAGGCTTTCCTTTTTTGTCCCAAATAAAAGTTTTGCCTTTAATGGTATCATTGGGTTTAAATTTGGGCTTATTCAACTCAAAATAAGCTACTTCAAAATCATCATCTTTTTCTTTACAATAATATTTGTCTGCACCAAACCAACAAATAAATTGCTCATACCACTTGATTAAAACAGATTTAGTATTATAAATTCTACCTGTTGCATACCCGTTTTTTATAGACCATACACCATCCACAGGCAGCATCGCTACATATTCTATGGGTAGCCAAATGTATTTTGTAGGATATCTATAAGCCAAATTTTTAGAGCTTCTGCTTAAAAACGAACTGTTTTTGCGTCTTTCTAATTCGTAATAAGCGGTGAAATTTCCATCCTTTACGCTTAGCATGCCTTTGCTATTTGCATTTTTTTTGAAGTAGGCATTTTGTTTTTCGCTAAACAAAAGCTGTTTATTTCCAACACGCACCTCTGCATTTTTCTTTATTTCTCCGTTTTGGTCGTAAACCTGAATAATCAGGTCTTTTGAATTATTAAGTACAAAGGTTTGAAAATCGCTTATAAATTGATAATAAGTATGTTGTATATTCTTTCGTGCATTGGTTTTCAGGTAATGTCCAACCGGAAGTTGCTTTTTATAGGTTTCAGCTTGAGGAAAAGAATCGACGAGCTGTTTAAAAAATGCCTGATCTAATTCCGTAGGACTATCCTCATAAAGTGATAGTGCTTGCTCTGATGAAATTTTAAAAATATAGGTGAATTCACTTTGTTGCTTTTCAAAATAGTCTTGTGCAAATGACTTTGAAATGCTAAATGAAATTAAAAATAAAAGTAGTGTTACGTTTTTCATATACCAATGAATAATTCACTAAAATAGGAAATTATCACACATTATTTGGTAAACGAGCTTTGATTATTGGAAACGTAAAACAAACTCGCAACCTGTCATTCCTGACATAGACCGTGAATCTTACTCCTATGAAAACCCCAACTAATCAACACGACCTGTCATTCCGCAAAAATTCCATCAAGGAATTTTATGCGGAATCTTACTCCTATGAAAAGAGAAGCAAACTTTTATTTAGCCTTCTCGATAACATCATGAGATTCCGCATCGCGCTGTCGCTTGTGCGGAATGACAGTTTGGGATTGTGTTTTTGTTTTATGCGGAATCTTACTCCTATGAAATAATAGTCTAGCTTTTATTTAAATTCCGCGATAACATCATGAGATTCCGCATCGCGCTGTCGCTTGTGCGGAATGAAAGTTTAAGATAGTGTTTTTTATTTTCAATATAACTTCATTTAAAACAATCCTACAATATTTCCATTTGCATCAATATCAATTTGTTCTGCGGCGGGATGTGCTGGTAGGCCGGGCATACGCATCATATTTCCTGCAATAGGAATGATGAATCCCGCTCCAGAAGCAATTTCAATTTCACGAATGCTCAGGGTAAAATCGGTAGGTCTACCACGTAAAGTGTCATCATCTGAAAATGATTTTTGGGTTTTGGCCATACATATTGGCAATTGCTCTAAACCAAGCTGAGTGATGCGTTTTAAATCGGATTTGGCTTTGGCAGAATATTCTACATAAGCCGCTCCGTAAATTTGCTTGCAGATTAGTTCTATTTTTTCTTCCACCGGTTGATTCCATTGATACAAGGGTTTAAAATCTTCTTTTGTGCTTGTCTTTAAAACTTGAATTACTTCCTCAGCCAATTCAATAGCCCCATCGCCGCCATTTGCCCATACGTTGGCCACCGCAAAACGAATCCCTTTTTGTTGGGCAAATTGCTTCACCACTTCCATTTCTTCCTCTGTATCTGCTGTAAATTGGTTAATAGCAATTATGGGAGTAACTTTAAATTTTAAGGCGTTTTCTAAGTGTTTTTCTAAATTGGGTAATCCATTTTTTACCGCAACAGAATCGGGTTTATGCAGTTCGGCTAAACTTGTCCCTCCATGGTATTTCAAGGCTCGAATGGTGGCAGTTAACACAATGACTTCTGGTTTTAAGTCGGCACTTTGGCATTTGATGTTTAAAAACTTTTCTCCCCCTAAATCAAAACCAAAACCTGCTTCGGTAACCACATAATCGGCTAAACTCATCCCCATTTTGGTGGCGATTACCGTGTTGGTGCCTTGTGCAATATTAGCAAATGGCCCGCCATGAATAAGCGCAGGATTACCTTCGATGGTTTGCACCAAGTTGGGTTGTACAGCATCTTTTAAAAGTGCTGCCATGGCTCCGTTAGCTTTGAGGTCTTTGGCATAAATGGCTTGTTTATCGTAGGTAAATCCTATAAAGATATTCCCTAAACGGGTTTTTAGATCGCTTAAATTATTGCTCAAGCACAAAATAGCCATGATTTCTGAAGCGGCGGTAATATCAAAACCTGTTTCTCGGGGTACACCCATCGTAGTGCCACCCAAACCAACTACAATTTGACGTAAAGCACGGTCATTGACATCCAACACCCGCTTCCACTTTACGGTACGAGCATCTATGTTCAGCGTATTGGTTTTGCTTTGAATGTTATTATCGATGATGGCTGAGAGCAAGTTATGCGCTTTTTCAATGGCCGAAAAATCTCCTGTAAAATGAAGATTGATGTCTTCCATAGGCAAAACTTGAGCTTTGCCCCCACCAGTTGCACCGCCTTTTAATCCAAAAACAGGTCCTAAGGAAGGTTCTCGCAATACGGCAATACTAGCCTTCCCTAATTTACGTAAACCTTCATTTAAACCGATGGACATGGTAGTTTTTCCTTCCCCAGCAGGGGTAGGCGAAATGGCACTAACCAATATCAATTTGCTTTTTGCTAGTTTGCCTTCATCGATTAAATGCAGTGGCAGTTTCGCTTTGTATTTGCCATAATGCTCTAATTCTTCGCTAGCTATACCTAACATTGAAGCAATGTGATTGATGTGTTTCAATTGAACGGATTGAGCAATTTCTATGTCTGTCATAAAGGTTTGAATTTATAGTGTAAAGGTAGTCATTATTGAAAACTTGGGTTTTGATTTATATCAGTTTAAAGCAATTTTAAGTTGTCTGCTCGAGTGATTTAAATTCCAATTATTTTCAGTGGTTCGATAAGAATATTTAAAAAAGTAGTTCTGAAATCTATTTTCGTAATAGTCTCAATATTGGTAAAGAATGAATTTCTGCCAAACCTTTTCTGTCTCTTTAGGCCTTCCTTTGCAGGTAGGCAGGTACAGCATATTAAGTAATTTTCTCCAGAGATTTATCCTCTCGATCTATATTTTGGGAGCATTTCATCATACCCAATTTAGACAATCTTATAAAATTTATGGTAAACTAGTATTATTCTCCTGGAAATGAAAACAACGACATATCTATCTCTGGGTTTAACACAATTTCTTTCAAAGTAATAGTCTGTCCTGTCATTGTCATTAAAAACGGAAAATATAATCCACCTACTTCTTGGTATTCACTAAAGGTTTGTGTAGACATTTGTCCTTTCATAGGGCCTGCGTTAATTGGAGACTCACTCATAATAGGTATAAAAGTTTCAGTATCAAAATAATAATAAGTGATTGAAGGCTCTTCAACACCATTGATCATTACAGGATTTTGAGTTAGTTGGATTTTAAAAGTTTCAATGCCATCTTTCGTTTCTTTTCCTAAAAGTTCCACTGAATATCCTTTTTCCTTATAATTAAGAAAAGGAGTTGGGAAATTCCCAAGATTTGCTTTCATATTTTCAGTAGTTTCAGTATCATCTTTTTCTGGTTGCATGGTAATAAAATTAAAAGTCCACATGGTTTCACCATCAAAAGCAAGTTGCGTCATTTTTTGACCTTGAAGATCAATAGTAATCATCGTCTTCCCATCTTTCATATTAATAATGTCTACAGGAATGGTCATCCCCGCATTAGTAGCTGACCCAGACATTTTAGTACCTGTCAAGGCATTCCAAGCATCAGCACCGCCTGTGTTTTCAATATAATTATCGATAATTTCGTCTGCAGTTTGAGCAATCATTGGCGTTATAGCCAGCATTATTAGTGCAAAGAATAAAATTCTTACTGTCTTCATAATTTATTTTTTTAAGTTTGATTTTCAATATCTTAATGTGAAACGCCCTGGCCCTGCACTTTTTACAGTTTTTAGTTTTACAAATATAATGACAAGATAGATAAAAACTACTAAGTCTTTCTATGCTAACTGTGTAAGTCTGATCGAACGGATTAAATTAAGTTCATTGTACACCTATTCCTAAAAATTTTTTTTCCAATCGTATTTTACAAATCTTACTAATTTGAGTTTCAATTTTATTGCTTTCTCCAGATCCTAACTAAAAAACTCATTCGATTGTAGCACATGGCATACGTATGTAAAGTTTAAAATTTTACTGTAAGCCTTTGCTGCATAAAGAATGACCGTTCATTTTTATACATGTTTGTGCCACAATTAGATGAGATGGCAAGGCTTCAAAAAAGTATCGATACACGCGATGCGCTTGAAATTTTAAGTTTAGTATATTGCTGTCTGCTCGAGTGATTTAAAGTTGGTTTTGGGTAACAATACCAACTTTAAATTGTATCGAGAGCTTTTTTTAGTTTGAAGAGTAAGTGCTACGAAGTTGCAAACTTCGCAGAGCGGATAATTTTCCCTTCTGGTGCTTAGCTTGACTGATAATGGGAAATGTTATAGCCAAAGGGTTTTCATTACAATACTTCTCAACGTAGAAACACCCATCTCCCGTCTTCCCTCTAAAGGAAGAAGCCTGATTTCAGATCAATTAAAAAAACATAACCTTCCATTTAATAAAAATTTCGGTGACTTGAACCGACATTACTTCTTGTCTGTTCGAGTGATTTAAGTTTGATTTTTGGTAAAAAAATCAAACTTAAATTGTATCGAGAGCTTTTTTTAGTTTGAAGAGTAAGTTCTACGAAGTTGCAAACTCCGCAGAGCGGGTATGTTGCTGTCTGCTCGAGTGATTTAAATTTGATTTTTGGTAAAAAAACCAAGCTTAAATTGTATCGAGAGCTTTTTTTAGTTTGCAGAAGGTTCTCGATACAATTCAATGGCTTTTAACGCCATTGAATTACTCGAACAGACATTGGTTCTTGACTTTTGTTTGCTCAAGCTGTTGAAATTTTGGGTTTTATTGAATGTGGAATTGACGCACAAAAGTAGTTTATCAGGAAATCAATCCAAATCTGGTTCGTAGGTGAAGATGCTTTCAATATCGGTTTTAAAGAGTCTGGAGAGTTTGATAGCCAATACCAAACTGGGATCAAATTTTCCTTTTTCTATGGCATTGATGGTTTGCCTAGAAACCGAAACTGCATTTGCTAATTGTTCCTGTGTAAGTTCGTTTTCTGCTCGTAATACTTTTAGTTTATTTTTCATACGTAACGTCTTCTAATAATTAATAAACTGATGAAGTAAGTTATACCAATGAATCCAACAAGAAAGCCAATTTCTGCATCTGAACTAATTAAATTTGTTGAATCCAATAAAGAATAGGTGATACCTACAATCACGGCTAAGCCTAGTGTAATTCCTAGTGCTTCTAACTGCATTTTCCGTTGCAACTCGTCTAAGCTATTGAAAAAATTTCGATTGGCAATGATCATGGCTATTCCGTTGCCAAAGTTGGTGACAACTGCAAGAATGGTTAGTAATTGATGGTCATCCCAAATAAATTTTGGACCAAAGGTAGCAAAAGCTAAAGAGGCGACCCAAGACCAGGTCCAGCCAGCTAATTTCAAGATTTCTTTTTTTGAATTTTTCATTTTAAAAGTAATTAAGATTATACATTTTGTAAATAAGACTTTACAAATATATACAATTATTTCAAATGTCAAGTTTATTTTACATTATTCTTTTTTTAATGTCTTTTTGTTGCTCTTTGAAGGAATATACACAGTAGGTGTGAATTGTATGTTGAATTGGAAACAGCATTAAATTCGGCTACAGCCAAAAAAAACTATGTTATGATTACAACTCCTCCTTATTGCATCTAAACAATACTTGTTCAGATAGCTATACTAAATTTTTAGTTGCATTCTGTTTCAATGTTCATAATCTGAATAGATTTTTCCTAATTATGACTTCATTTTTTGAAGAATACCCCAGAAAGAAATTCAAAAAAAACTAATTTTGAATCCAATTAAATTTTAAAAAAATAGCTTATGGCTTCTGGATTTTTTGCCATCTTAGATGATATTGCCGCCTTGATGGACGATGTAGCGGTGATGAGTAAAGTGGCTGCTAAAAAAACAGCTGGGATTTTAGGGGACGATTTGGCGGTGAATGCCGAAAAGGCTTCTGGCTTTGTTTCTGCTCGGGAAATACCGGTCTTGTGGGCTATCACGAAAGGCTCCTTATTGAACAAAGTAATTATTTTACCCATTGCTTTTTTGTTGAGTGCCTTTTTCCCCCTGGCAGTTACCATTATTTTGGTGTTGGGTGGTTTGTATTTAGCTTTTGAAGGGGCAGAAAAAATCTATCACTTTTTTATACCGCACACAAATTCTAAAAAAGAAGAGCTCAAAGAAGTACAATCCGAAAGTGAAGTGATGGCTTTGGAAAAAAAGCGGATTAAATCTGCAGTAGTAACCGATTTTATTCTTTCGGTTGAAATCATCATCATTGCTCTAGGGACGGTTGCAAATGAAGGCTTGAGCATTCAGATTCCTGTAGTTACTATTATTGCACTAATTGCTACGGTTGGTGTGTATGGAATAGTTGCGCTGATTGTTCGTATGGATGATGCAGGCTATAAATTGATACGAAACAGCAGTAGTGAAAATAGCTTTAAAGCTAAATTTGGCGCTGTTTTAGTGGCTGCACTTCCTAAGATAATTAAAGGCTTAACCATAGTTGGTACCTTGGCTTTATTACTGGTTTCGGGTGGCATTTTTACGCACAATATAGATGCTTTTCATCATCTTTTTCCAAGTATTCCTTCCATTGTTACCGAATTCTGTATGGGCTTGGTTGTTGGTTTTATCTGTTTGTTGTTGGTTAAATTGTTTGTTTTTGGGAAGAATAAACTTGCTTAGGTTGGTGATTTGGGTTGGTTATTAATAAAAATGCCCTTGATACAGACATTCTTCTAGTTTTTCGTTTACCCATTTCAGGTTTTTTATAAACATCCAAAAAACTTTTATCTGAAACTGTTGACTGCAAAGTTTCTTAAACTTATACCGATTTGATTTTGAAAATTCGCTAAGAAAACAAAATTGCTTTTTCTTTTAATGACGCTGTGATTGATTTGCATCCCGCAAGTGCGGGATGGAAATTATAAAACTAGGAAATTAAAAGGAAAATGAATGCGTAATATAGCGACTTTTCATGGTCAAATAGGCAATAATACACACTACAATCTAAAATCAACAGCTGATGAAGTAGTGTTTCTTATGTAGTAGAATGGCATTAGATACATTATGTGTAGAAAAGCAATTAAAATATAAGTCAATTGCCCTATTGAAATAAGTGATTTGTTCTTTCAACTTTGTAAATGAAAACTTGATGTTTTGTAAATAAAAACTTGAAGTGTTTACAATTTAATTAATTAAAAGCAGAAAAAAAATGAAATCCAATCCACTTTTACTCGTACTACTATTTATAAGCTCACTAGCTTCTTTTGCCCAAGTTGGTATAAATACTACATCACCAAAGGGAGCTTTAGATATTGTTTCTACTAATCAAGGCGTTGTTATCCCTCGGGTAGATGATATCAATACTGTTACAGATGGTCAAGGCAATTCGCCAGTAGATGGAACTGTAGCCTATGATACTTCAACCAATAGTTTTTGTTTTAGAGCAAATTCTATGTGGATTTGTACAGATTCTACAGGGACTACAAGTGTAATTGCTCCACCAGCACCACCAACTTTTGACGATACTTCAAATTCAGATTATATAAAGACCTCTAACACAGGTCCGAGTGACCAGTTTGGGTTTGATGTAGCTCTTTCTTCTGATGGAAACACAGCTGCAATAAGTGCTTGGTTTGAAGCTAGTAATGCCACAGGTATTAATGGTGACCAAAGTAACAACTCATTCTTACGTTCAGGTGCTGTTTATGTTTATACCAGAAGTGGTTCAACCTGGACACAGCAAGCCTATATTAAAGCGTCAAACACTAGTATCAATGCACAATTTGGGTTTAGCCTTAGCCTATCAGCAGATGGTAACTTACTGGCCGTAGGCGCTAGAGGAGACAGGAGTGGTTCTCCGGGCATAGGAGGCAATCAAAATGACGTATCTCAACCTGCTTCTGGTGCAGTGTATATCTTTTCTAAAACTGGTAGCACCTGGGCTCAAACGGAATATATAAAAGCTTCCAATCCTGAGTTACAGGATCAATTTGGTTTTAGTGTAGATTTATCAACAGCTGGAAATACATTAGCTGTTGGTGCTTTTGCCGAAGATAGTAGTGCGCCAGGGATTAATGGAAATCAAAGCGACAATAGCCAGAATGATTCTGGTGCTGTCTATCTTTTTGTAAGAAATGCTGGTGTTTGGTCACAAGAAGCTTACATAAAAGCATCTAACCCAGGGCAAAGTGACCAGTTTGGCAAAACTGTAGCCCTTTCTTCGGATGGTAACACATTGTCTGTTGGGGCATGGCAAGAGCGGAGTAGCGCAACTGGAATAGATGGTAACCAGACCAACAATTCTAATACAGCTTCGGGAGCAGTTTATGTGTTTATAAGAACAGCTGGAAGTTGGACTCAAGAGGCCTACATTAAATCTTCAAACTCCGACACAGGTGATTATTTTGGGACAAGCGTTGCCCTTTCTTCTGATGGTAATACATTGGCCGTGGGTGCATATTTTGAACAGAGTTTGGGCACTGGTATAAATGGCAGCCAGGGGAATGATGCTGCAGAAGTTGGTGCAGTCTATATCTTTTCGAGAAGTGCAGGCAATTGGACCCAAGAGGCTTACATTAAAGCATCCAATTCTGGAAGTAATGATCACTTCGGCCAAGACGTTGCATTATCTTCAGATGGAACAAAACTAGCCGTTGGTGCACATGATGAAAGGAGTAATGGCACAGGTATAAATGGTGACCAAACGGACAACAGTTTTGTTAGTGCTGGAGCAGTTTATGTTTTTAGCAAAAGTAGTGGCACATGGGTTCAGGAAGCCTATGTCAAAGCAACAAATACAGCTATTAGTTATACATTTGGCTATAGCGTAGCCTTCTCTTCAGATGGAAATACACTAGCCATTGGCTCACCTTTTGAAGCAAGTAACGCTACAGGCGTTAATGGTGATCAAAATAATGTTTCTGCAACGGGTGCAGGTGCCGCTTATTTTTATACCGTAAATTGAAGCCATAAATCAATTAAAAAAGTAAAATTTAACTCGTCTTATACCAGTTTGATTTTGAAAAGTCGTTAAGAAAAGAAAATTGCTTTTTCTTTTAATGACGCTGTGAGTGATTTGCATCCCGCACGTGCGGGATGGAAATTATGAACAAGGAAATTAAAAGGAAAATGAATGCGTTATATAGCGACTTTTCATGGTTAAATTGGTATTACACCATTTTGTGTTTCTAATGTCGCTAAAATAAATTGAATTATTTTTTGCTTAATTGAAGCTAAAAGTTCTTTGCATAGCCTTAGTTATGGAAATAATTTTAATCAAAAGTAAGGGAAAAAGAAACGGTTTAATAAGACATTACAAATTCAATTTGGTAGTACACATAAGAATGGCTTTCGCTTTGTTTATGCTATAATGGCTAAAGGGAAAAGGACTTCAAATTCAATTTTTACAACTTAATTAAAACGTAATTCCTAGTAACTCATCTTCTCAGGAATAACACCTCGAACACCACCACGTGGATTTTCAACATCGCCATTATATCTTGGTATAATATGAATATGTGCATGGGGAACAGTTTGCCCAGCATCTTCATTGATGTTGATACCAACATTGAAACCATCAGGATTATATGTTTTCTGAAGCTCTGCTTTAACTAAATTAACCAAAAACCAGCAAGCAGATTGCTCTTTAAAACTCAACTCAAAATAATTTGAAACTTTTCTTTTAGGAACGACTAACGTATGACCTTTAGAGACAGGAAATTTATCTCTAAACGCAAAGCAACTGGCTATCTCACCTACTTGTTCCTTTGGCTCTAATTTTTCAAAAAACGGACTAACTTCTGGTTTGTTTTGATTTAAAAAGCAATACTGTTGGTATTCGTAAATCTCTACATTTTCATTTTTAAAAACTGTTTTAAAGGGTAAGACAACATTGGTTTGGTAGGTTTTGACTTTATGAATAAAATGG
>Ga0307966_1000807_pt1 | contig 25594 bp, 23 predicted proteins | sample OrgLakmetagen646_FD_203141 | JGI IMG/M metagenome (GOLD analysis project Ga0307966, IMG submission 203141) | Saline water microbial communities from Organic Lake, Antarctica - #646 | ecosystem: Environmental > Aquatic > Non-marine Saline and Alkaline > Saline | place: Antarctica: Organic Lake... | reverse complement strand
TGCATCATCTTTTTTATTCCCCTTTTTTCACCCCAACACCCTACTGAAATGTCATCCTGCGCATCGGTAAAATCTATGATTTTGCTGATGGAAGGATCTTTTTAGAGACAAAGAGAAATAATTAATATATTTTGAATCTTAATTATTTTCTTATAAAAAAGATGGATTGTTATCACTTCATCTTCTAATTTATTTTGTGTTTTAGATACTTCAAAAGAATATTTAAAAATTAGTTACTTAGATAAGGGTTTTAAATAAGCCATTAAAATCGTGGTAGAACCTAATAATTTAAAAACAGTTTAACCAGCAACTATAAAATATCTATTTGTCAAATTATCAGCATTCATTATATTTATTCTAAAAACAAAAAGCCCTGACATTTTAGTCAGGGCTTTATCAGTTATAACTTAAAGATATGAATTTATATCTTCATAATATCTTTTTCTTTAGCATCAATTATAACGTCAATTTTCTTAACGAAATTATTGGTTATCTCTTGGGTTTCCGTTTCTCCTACTTTTGCATCGTCTTCAGAAAGTCCATCATTTTTCAATTCTTTTATATAATCCATTGCATCTTTGCGGTTGTTGCGGATACTCACTTTTGCATGTTCTCCTTCAGATCTAGCAATCTTGGCTAAGTCTTTCCTTCTTTCCTCTGTAAGCATTGGAATGTTAATGATTAGCATTTCACCATTGTCTTGTGGTGCTAATCCTAAATTAGCATTAATGATCGCTTTTGCACATTCACTCAATATGCTCTTTTCCCACGGTTGAACAGTCAATGTTCGTCCATCTAAAGTACCCACGTTAGCAACTTTTGTGATGTTGGTCATACTGCCATAATAATCAACCATTACACTGTCTAACATATCAGGAGTAGCTTTTCCAGTTCTAATTTTGCGTAATTCAGAATCTAAAAAAGATAAACTCTTGTTATTTGCTGATTTAAATTCATTTATAGTCTCATTTATTTCCTCTGTCATCGCTTTCTAGTAATTTAAAATCTTTGAATATAATTTACAAATTTAAAAAAAGAATCTTTTATGCTACAATAGTCCCTACTGATTCTCCCATTATGATACGTTTCAAATTGCCTTCTGTATTGATGTTGAATACAATAATAGGAAGGTCATTTTCCTTACATAATGTAAATGCTGTCATGTCCATAACATTTAATCCATTTGAATATACATCATCAAAGGAAATGGTATCGTATTTTTCAGCAGTTGGATCTTTTTCTGGATCTTTTGTGTAAACACCATCTACTCGTGTTCCTTTTATTATTACATCCGCATTTATTTCAATAGCTCTAAGTGATGCTGCTGAGTCTGTAGTAAAGTAAGGATTTCCAGTTCCGGCTCCAAAAATGACAACTCTTCCTTTTTCTAAATGACGAACAGCGCGCCTTCTTACGTAAGGTTCAGCTATTTCTTTCATTTCAATGGCGGATAGGAGTCTAGAATCTAAACCTGCTGATTCAAGTGCTGATTGAAGCGCCATTGCATTAATCATTGTCGCTAACATTCCCATGTAGTCTCCATGAGTTCTGTCCATTCCGCCTTCTTCTGCTTGCACGCCTCTAAAGATATTACCACCTCCAATCACAATTCCTAACTCAACGCCTAGGTCTGTTATTTCCTTGATTTGCTCTGCATATTTGGTTAATCGGGTATTGTCAATTCCGAATTGTTTGTCTCCCATAAGTGACTCACCACTTAATTTTAACAGAACTCTTTTATACTTCATTTTCAAGAATCGTTATTCGTTTATAAATCTCACGCAAAATAAGACAAAAAAAAGAGAGAAACAATGTTCTCTCTTTTTTTAGTTTAAATATTGATTAGCTTAATGAAAAGCGTTTAAATTCTGTAACCGTTAAACCAGATTCAACTGAGTTTAAGAATTTTTCAACTGTCATTTTATTATCACGTACAAAGTCTTGACTTAACAAAGTATTCTCTTTAAAGAATTTGTTTAATCTTCCTTGTGCAATTTTATCTGCTAAATCAGCTGGTTTACCTTCCTCAATTGCTTGTTCTTTTCCAACTTCAAGTTCGCGATCGATAACCTCTTGCGCAATACCTTCTTTCTTTAGTGAAATAGGATTCATCGCTGCAACTTGCATTGCTACTTGTTTTCCAGCATCTTCGCTTGTTTCTCCTGATTTGTTAAGACCAACTAAAGTTGCCAATTGATTTCCAGGGTGATTATAAGCTACAACTGATTCCGCAGATATTTTTCCGAAGTTTGTTAAATCTAACTTCTCACCAATAACTCCAATTTGTTCAACAAGTTTCTCCTCAACTGTTAATTTCTCGTTGTACTGTAGTTTTTTTAATTCATCTACTGAGTTAACATCGTTTTTCATTCCAATCTCTAAGATTGATTTGATAAACTTTTGGAAATCTTCATTTTTAGCAACAAAGTCAGTTTCACAATTAAGTTGGATGATGTATCCTGCATTACCATTGGATTCTGCAAATATAAGACCTTCTTTAGCTTCGTTGTCTCCACGTTTCGCAGCAACTTTTTGACCTTTTTTACGTAAAAAATCAATTGCTTGTTCCATGTCTCCATCCGCTTCAACCAAAGCTTTTTTGCAGTCCATCATTCCTGCACCTGTCTTTTTTCTTAAGTCATTTACTTGACTAGCTGTAATTGCCATAATATTTTAAATTACAAAAATTATTATTCTGACTTATCTTCTGCTTTCGCCTCAGTTTTCTCTTCTGGCTTTGCTTCTGATTTGTCTTCTACTTTTGTTTCTTCTTCTTTTTTAGAAGCCTCTTTTTTAGCTGCTTTTTCTTCTTCAGCTATCCTTTTGTCTTCTTTTTTCTTCGCTTCTACTGCTTTTTTATCAGCTTCCTGCTTAGATTTTGCTGTTTTGCGTTCCTCTAAACCTTCTTCAACTGCTGCAGTAACATGTTCCATAATGATTGCAACTGATTTTGATGCATCATCATTCGATGGAATAGGGAAGTCAACTAACTTAGGGTCTGAATTAGTATCAATCATTGCAAAAGTTGTGATTCCCAAACGAACTGCTTCTTTCAAAGCAATGTTTTCTTTCATTACATCAACGATGAAAATAGCTGCTGGTTGACGCGTCATATCAGCAATAGAACCAAAGTTCTTTTCTAATTTCTCACGCTGTCTTGTAATGAATAAACGCTCACGTTTCGATAATGTAGCCCATGTACCGTCTGTTTGCATTTTGTCGATTGTCGCCATTTTACGGACAGACTTTCTTGTTGTAGCAAAGTTTGTTAACATTCCACCTGTCCAACGTTCAGTAACGTAAGGCATGTTGATTGGTTTAACTCTGTCTGCAACAATTTGTTTTGCTTGTTTCTTTGTAGCAACAAATAAAATCTTCTTACCAGACTTTGCTATTTGTTTTAACGCTAAACAAGCTTGCTCTAGATGAGCTATTGTCTTATTTAAATCAATTACGTGAATACCCTTCTGCTCATCAAATATGTATGGAGCCATTGCTGGGTTCCACTTTCTTTTGAGGTGACCAAAGTGTACACCTGCATCTAAAAGTTCTTTAAAATCTGCTTTTTTTGACATTTTATATTTTGTTTCGTGTTTACGTTCCTTTAGTAATCAATGACAGAGGGTTCTTTCGAAAAGTACTCCGCCACTTGGATACTAAACAAGCGCCAAATAAAGTAATTGTAAGTCTAACGTTTCGAGAATTGAAACTTCTTACGTGCTTTTGGTTGACCTGGTTTCTTACGTTCAACCATTCTTGGATCACGTGTCATTAAACCATGCTCTTTCAATAAAGGCTTGTGCTCTTCATTGATTTTTACCAATGCACGAGCGATTCCTAATCGAATTGCTTCCGCTTGACCATTGATTCCTCCTCCGTGTACGTTTACAACTACGTCATATTGACCTGTAGTTTCAGTAACGTTAAAAGATTGTTGAACCTTAGTTTGTAAAGTTGCAACCGGAAAGAATACTTTGTAATCACGCTTGTTTACAATTATGTCACCTTTTCCAGGCTTCATGTAAACACGTGCTACAGAAGTTTTTCGTCTTCCTAATGTGTTAATAATTTCCATACTTATTATTTGATTGATTCAAGATTAATCGTTTCTGGCTTTTGTGCAGCAAAATCATGCTCAGTTCCAATAACAACCTTAAGGTTGTTGTACAACTTACTACCTAATTTGTTCTTAGGTAACATGCGCTTTACAGCCATTTCTACTAAACGCTCTGGACGTTTTTCTCTTAATTGCTCGGCAGTCAATGTGCGCTGTCCTCCTGGAAAACCTGTGTGACGAATGTAAGTTTTCGTCTCCCACTTATTACCGGTCATTGTCACCTTCTCTGCGTTTATTACGATGACATTGTCACCACAGTCTACGTGAGGAGTGAAATTCGGCTTGTGTTTTCCACGGATTAATTGCGCTACTTTACTTGCCATACGCCCTAGCGTTTCGCCTTCTGCGTCCACCAATAACCACTTCTTTTCAGCGTTTTCTTTATTGATAGAGACAGTCTTGTAACTTAATGTATCCACTTTGTTAATTTTAAAAATAAGACAATAATCCCCAATTTTGGGGATGCAAATATATAACTTAAAGATTTGAATAACAAACACCCGTTGAAAAGATTTGGAAAAATGTTTTGGGTGCAGTTAGTTATGTCTGCTTATACAGCAAATATAGAGGTTTTAATCTGTAAACTTAACATCTTCGCAATTTGATTTGAATTCAGCTGTTTTTAATAATTCCTTAGCTAAATAACGTTTTCTATTTTTGTTTTATCTTTGGAATTTATAAATTTTAATCATTAGAAAATGAATAAACGTTTTGTCATCTTAATGCTCTCGGTATTTTTTACTACACAAGCAACTGCTCAAAAAGATTTAACTTTAGAGGAAGCTGTAAAAGGTCAATACCAACAATTTTATCCAGATCATGTTTTTGGGTTTGAATGGATAGAAAACCTCAACAAATATTCCTATTTGAAGCAATATCAAACATTAGTGATTGGTGAAGTTGGAGGAGAGGAAAAAGAAGTGTTGCACATAAATGATGTTAACGATGCCCTTGGTGTAGAATTAAGTTACTTCGCTGGAATAAAATGGAAAGATGAGAATACAATAGTCCTCAAACTGCTAAATACAATTGTCACTTATAATTTAGAAACAAAAGAAGGATCGAAAATCGAAATTCCTGAGAATGCTGAACGTGCAACTTTTGATGATCAGTATAATAATGTTGCCTACACAATTGATAATAATCTGTTTTATACTTCTGTTACTAACTATGACCCAGTTGCTGTAACAGATAACTTTGACAAAAATATTGTTTCAGGTCAAGAGATTGCCCGAAGTGAAATGGGGATTACACAAGGTATTTTCTGGTCACCCTCTGGTAAAAGTTTGGCGTTTTATCAAAAAGATGAAACAAGTGTTCATGATTATCCACTTTTAGATATCAATGCATATCCAGGAGCGTCAAGTTTTATAAAGTATCCTATGGCTGGCCAACCAAGTGAAAGAGCGAAATTAGGAATCTATTTATTGAAGGATGAAAACACCACTTTTATTGAAACAAAAAATGGAGAAGAAAATTATTTGACGAACGTAAGTTGGACACCCGACGAACAATTTGTTTTATTGGCAGAGGTCGCTAGATCTCAAAAACACATTTGGGTTCAGAAATACAATACAGATGGAACTTTAGCGAAAACGCTTTTTGAAGAGAAAAAAGATACGTGGGTTGAACCTGAAAGACCTGCTCATTTCCCTTCTAAAAACAGTAATGATTTTGTCTGGGTAAGTGAAAGAGATGGTTTTGATAATCTTTATTTTTATTCTATAGACGGAGAATTGAAGTCTCAGTTAACAAAGAACGAATTCGTACTGAAAGATATAGTTAATGTCCATAGTGGCGAAGTGTTTTTTACTGCAACTGGAGAGAGTCCTTTAAATACATTATTATATAAGGTAAACACAAAAGGTAAACAGCAGTTACTCACAAAGGAAGAAGGCACCCACAATGTAAACGTAAATCCTACTGGCGAATATTTCTTTGATCAGTATTCTGCGCATGATATTCCAAACATTGCCTTGATTCGTAAAGCGAATGGAAAAGTGGTAAACAAGATGTTGGAAGCTGATAACAAGTTGGTAGATTATAATTTATCAATCCCTGAAATTAATGCAATCAAATCTAAAGATGGTGTTGATTTGTATACACGCTTGATTAAGCCTAAAAACTTTGATCCATCAAAGAAATATCCTGTATTGATTTATGTTTATGGTGGTCCTCATGCACAAATGATAACTAATAGCTGGGGTGATGGCGCTAGTCTGTGGATGCAATGGATGGCCAATCAAGGATACATTGTCTTTACGCTTGATAACCGTGGTTCGGGGAATAGAGGTGTTGATTTTGAACATATTATTCACCGTAATTTAGGTGTGTTGGAACACCAAGATCAACTAGATGGAGTAGCTTATCTGAGCGGATTTGATTTTATTGATACCAATAGAATTGCTGTTCATGGATGGAGCTATGGAGGTTTTATGACGGGAACACTGATGATGAAATCACCTGATGTTTTTAAAGTAGGTGTAGCTGGAGGGCCAGTAGTGGATTGGAAGTATTATGAAGCAATGTATGGCGAAAGATACATGGATACACCAGAAGAGAATAAAGAGGGGTACGAAAAGGTTAGTTTGATCAATCAAGCAGAATACTTGAAAGGTGATTTATTATTGATTCATGGAACTTCAGACCCTGTGGTTGTAATGCAGCACAACTTAGCTTTAGTAAAGAAATTCGTAGACTTGGGAATTCAAGTAGACTTTTTTCCTTATCCAATGCATGAGCATAATGTTAGGGGAAAAGACAGGATTCATTTAATGAGAAAAGTTTTAGATTATATTATTGATAATAATCAATAGGATTTAAAGCAATGACTCCAGTTGTTTGGTGCGCCAGCTTAATTATCAGATAATGGAATGCTTGAAATTAGTCAATAATGTAACAATTTTTGATTTTTTATATTGTTTTGTGATTTGTTTTGTTTAACTTTAATTTCAAATAACTAAACAAAATTATAAATTTAAACCAAGTATTATGAAATCAATGTTATTAATTGCTGATGTTTCAACTAAGCTGGATCCAACAGATTATGTGGGATTCACCTTCTTTGTGGGTAGTATGGCTATGATGGCCGCTGCTGCATTTTTCTTCTTATCTTTAAGTCAATTCGACAGAAAGTGGCGTACCTCCATTTTGGTGTCTGGACTAATTACATTTATTGCCGCGATACATTATTTCTACATGAGAGATTATTGGTTCGCAAATGGTGAATCACCAACCTTCTTTAGATATGTAGATTGGTTATTGACCGTGCCATTAATGTGTGTTGAGTTTTACTTGATACTAAAAGTTGCAGGTGCTAAACAATCCTTGATGTGGAAATTGATTTTCGCATCAGTGATCATGTTAGTAACAGGTTACTTTGGTGAAGCTGTCTTTATGGGGCAAGCTGCCTTTTGGGGTGGTGTTTCAGGTGTTGCTTACTTCTATATTGTCTATGAAGTATGGGCTGGTAGTGCCAAAAAACTAGCTGTATCGGCTGGAGGAGACGTACTGCGTTCTCATAAAATCTTGTGTTGGTTTGTTCTAGTAGGATGGGCTATTTATCCATTGGGTTACATGTTAGGAACCGAAGGATGGTATACAAGTATAATAGGTTCAGGTAGCGTAGATGTTGTGTACAATATCGCAGACGCTATTAATAAAATTGGATTTGGATTAGTGATTTATTCCTTAGCTGTGAAAAAGCAAGTAGCAATTAACTAATATTTAAAGCCTTTATTATTCAAAAAAAGCGTGACCTTATATAAATAGGGTCACGCTTTTTAATTTTAAATTAAATAACTATAGTTTGAGTTTTTTTATAATTAATTTAAAGTACTATTAAAATTTAGAACACCTGCCCACTGTGGCTTAATACTATTTGTTTCACTAGAGAACTTAAACCTTATCTAAACTTGGTCTTACTTAATAATTTTGAGATTAACTTAACATCTTCCAAAGTTGGATCTTCTGCAATACAATCAATAGAAAGAGAAGAAATACTTTTTTGTAACTGAGAGAAAGCCATTTTCACCATCTCATTATGATCAAATGCCAACTCGGGTAAATCTTTCATTGGAACCCACTGTGCCGATTTTGCATCATCGCTGCCTTTCGGTTGAGGGCCATTCTTCTTCATAAGAACATAATGTGCAATAGAAATCACTCGAAATCGAGGGTCTCTTTTCACTTCTCCAAAAGTATAAAACTGTTTCATGAATTTTACACTTATACCTGTTTCTTCTTTTAATTCGCGTACGGCAGACTTTTCGGGTGTTTCTTGATCTTCAATGAACCCACCCGGTACTGCCCAATTTATTCCGTTTGCTGCCTTTTTTCGCTCGATTAACAAGAGGTAAAGACCTGTTTCATCATAACTGAATACAACAGCGTCAACGGCAATTTTTATGTTTTGTTGGATACTCAAAATAATAGCTTAATAAATTGTGTAAGGGTATTCTAATAAGGCTTTTTCTAAACAAACGAGTGCTTTTTCAAGTTCTTTTTTCTCTAGTACGTATGCAATTCGAGCTTCTTTCTTTCCTAGTCCTGGTGTTGCATAGAATCCGCTCAAAGGAGCCATCATAACAGTATTTCCTTCATATTCGAAATCTTCCAATAACCATTGACAAAAATGTTCGGTGTCTTCCACTGGGAATTCAGCAACAGCGTAAAATGCTCCTTTTGGTTTTGGACAATTTACCCCTTTTATTTTGTTTAAACCATCTACCATGATATCACGTCGAGCAACATATTCAATAGTTACTTCATCAAAATAGGATTGAGGTGTGCCAAGTGCTCCTTCCGCAGCAATCTGTGCGTATGTAGGAGGAGAAAGTCTTGCTTGTGCAAATTTCATTGTAGCATTCATGAATTCAGTGTTTCTTGAAATCAAAGCTCCAATTCTTGCTCCACACATAGAATATCTTTTAGAAACAGAATCAATTAAGATCACGTTTTCTTCCATTCCTTTTAAGTTCATCACAGAAAAAGGTTTCGCTCCATCGTAACAAAATTCTCTGTAAACTTCATCTGCAAATAAGAAAAGGTCTTTCTTTTTTACAAGTTCACTTAATTTCTCTAATTCCTCTTGCGTATATAAATATCCTGTTGGATTTCCAGGGTTGCAAATTAATATTGCTTTGGTTTTTGAAGTAATTTTCTTTTCAAATTCCTCAATCGATGGTAAGGCAAACCCATCATCTATAGAAGATGTAACAGGAATAATATCAATCCCTGCTGTTGTTGCAAAACCATTATAATTAGCATAGAATGGTTCAGGAATAATTATTTCGTCTCCAGGATTTAAACCTACTGAAAACCCAAATAATAGCGCTTCAGATCCTCCAGTTGTAATAATAATCTCCTCCTTTGTAATATGGATATCATTTTTAGAATAATATTCTGCTAAGCCTTTTCTGTAAGATTCAAAACCTGCCGAGTGAGAATACTCTAAAACTTTAATATTTGCGTTTTTCACAGCATTTGTTGCCGACGTTGGAGTTTTAATATCAGGTTGACCTATATTAAGATGTATAACGTGTTTTCCTTGTGATTTTGCAGCCTCAGCAAATGGTACCAACTTTCTAATTGGTGAAGAAGGCATGCTAATGGCTTTTAATGATAATTTCGGCATATTCTATTTCTGTTTTATTTGCGTCAAAAATAACTAAGACCTTTTGATTTCATATGCTTTTTTGGAAAGATTATCTTACTTTGTATTAAAATGTAGACTTTGGACAAATAAATTTTTAATCGAAATACACCTAATAATCAATGAAAACCATAGTTCAATAGGTGGAAAGAAAAAAAAGTCATATATTCCTCAACCTTTATTAACTTAGCTACGTCATGTAGGTGTAGAATTAAATTTATTCACGGATTGATTTTTGCTATTTACTCAAATAAGTTTATATTTGAAGTTATTAATTTTTTAAAACCAGTTGCTTATAGAAACATTTTTACTCGAAAAACAAAGAATTACATTTTAATAGTTAATCTCTAAACTGAGTAACAATGAAATTATCTAAACAAGAAGATAAACAACTGGTATCTTTATACATTGAAGGACAAGAAAAGGCATTTGAAGTTCTTTTGAATAGACATAAAAATAAAATCTATAATTATATTTTTATGAAAATTCGAGACGAAGCATTGTCTCAAGATATTTTCCAAGAAACATTTATAAAAGTAATTAAGACCTTAAAAAAAGGGGCTTATAACGAAGAAGGTAAATTTTTACCTTGGGCAATGAGAATTGCGCATAACTTGATGATTGATCATTTCAGAAAATCTAATAAGGTGAGAATGATTTCAGAATCTAGTTCAAGGTCGGAAGATTATAATATTTTTGATCTACTCGAATTGCAAGACAATAACATTGAAGATGAGATAGTTCATAATGAGCTGGTAAGTCAAATGGTTGAACTTATTGATTATTTGCCAGAATCACAACGCGATATTTTACACAAAAGAATTTTTAAAGAAATGTCTTTTAAAGATATTGCAAGGGAAGAAAATGTAAGTATTAACACCGCGCTTGGAAGAATGCGTTATGCATTAATTAATATTAGAAAGTTAATTGAAAAACATAATTTGCTAACTCCACTATCTCAATAAAAAATTCAAAACTTGATTTAGAAATCACCAAAACTGCAGCTCTTGTGCTGCAGTTTTGCATTCATAAAAGCCCCCTCAATAAATGAGAACGAATAATAGCAATTGTTGGGAATTATGTGATGTATTTTTTGAAAAGAAGAAAGATCATTTAGGTTTCAATATTTTTATCAAATGTTTTAACCGATCTGTTTGAATAAAATCTACATTATATTCTATTGCTTCGATGTTTCTTTTATTGGAATGTGTATTGAACGTCGCAATCATTATTCCTCTACTATGCAAAAGCTCGACTCTTTCTTTACTCAGTTCGTTAAGAGAAATAGTAATACCAGAAATATTATATTGTTCTGCTAAACTCAGTCCATATTCGAACTCGTTGAAAATAAATTGCCTGATGTCTGGTCTTATCTCCTGGAGCGCTATAATCGAACTTTCGTTTCTAAATTCGACATAGACACTTTCTAATAAGTTATACTTATCGATTATTTCAATTAAAGCACTATTGAATTTATTGAAAAAATCAGCATTTTGATTAGCATCATATAGTTTTATATCAAAGAAGTAAATGTATTCATCTGGATTCGAAATGTTTTGAAATAAATCATCAAGGCTAATAACCTCATAGTTTGAATATATGGGGCTGGTGTAGCGTGTACCTTTTATTTCATCCCAAGTTTTAGTGTGTGCTTTTCCTGAAAGATTGGTTGATTCATCAAATGTTTCATCGTGATAGGCAATTAAAACTCCATCTTTCGTCATTTGCACATCGATTTCTGTTCCATCAGCACCTAGATTTAAGCAGTTTAAAATTGATTCTAAGGAATTCATTGGATAAATGCTACCAATTCCCATTCCACCATGACCAAGAACAGTTATTTTATTACCATTTAAGTTATTAATTTCGAATTCTTTTTTTCTACAAGAAAATAAAATCATCACAACCGCAAGAAGAAAAAAAATGTTTTTCATTATTCCAGATTTAAAATAAATAACCAATTGTAAATGCTCCCCAATGCCTTATAGACGAATTGTATTCTAAAATAGGTGTATAACTAATTCCTGAAATAATTCTACTATCTTGTTTTTGATATCTGTAACCAAGCGTGAAATTTGTGTGGAAATTAGTTTCTCTTGCTGGTGGGCCGTTTAAAATATTTGCTTTAATAGAAAAAGCGACTAACTGTCCCAAGCCCAGTTGGACTTTGTGAACTTTTCCAAAAAATCCATTTATAGCAATAGGAAATAGTAAATCTGGATTGAATTTATTGTTATAGTCATAGATTCGATTTGTACTAAAACCTATTCTAGCCGATAGAGAGAATAGTTCATTTAATTTAATGATTCTTTCGAAATTTAATGATCCATATCCACCTATTCCTGCAGCTTCAAGATGAACAATATGTTTGTAATGAAGTGTGTTTTCTTTTTGAGAAAGGGCTTTATTTGCTATGATTTGAAATGCTAAAAAGATATATATTGTCTTTAAACGCATATTTTTCTTTTATTTTGGTAAGATAAATTTCAATCATTGAAAATAGGGTTTTTTTTTAAGTTTTTGAACCTTTTAGTTTGAAATGTATATTTCGTTACATTACTGACCGATATAAACTGTTCACCCATTTAAATATGGCCAATGTTCTTGGTCAATAAGTAATTTATGATTTTACTTGCTTGATATTCAAAAAAGCTAAAATATGAGGTATCTGGGTTTTCCAACGAAAGTCAGTTTTTATGTGGAATTGGTTTTCTCTGGAAGAGAAAAAACAGAATGGAACATAGGAACCACGAATTAGCACCGAAGATAGTCTCATGTTTCCATCATTCGCCTAGGGAATCCCCTTGTTTTTTCACACCGTGATCCTCACATTGATTGGCTCACTGCCTCGCATTGTAAATGTTTCGTTTTTTATCAACCGACCGAAGGGAGCTCACAGCCTGTCCCGAGAAATCGGGAAACACGATTGATAATTTGCAAAAGTGAGTAATAACCGCAGCGAAGCAAGCTCATGAATCCAGTCGCTTGCGCTGCCTTGCTCAAAGATTCAGAGAGCTTTTCGAAGTGAAGTGAGCTCGTTGAAGTGTGGATCTAGGAGTAAAAAGCATTTAATCAGGTAATTGCGATTAAGATCATGAACTCATTCTACAATCTAAATAATGGGTTTTAATTCACTGATTGAGTATCTATTAATGTCGTTTAATTCTTTCTAAATAAAGTCATACGCTAGTTTCTACCTTCTTTTTTGATTTTTCTCAACTATTTTAAATCCAAATTAAATTCTAGTGCGTATGTAAAGTAAACTGTAAGTAGTGAATCATATAATGCTTTTCTTATATCCTTTCAATTACTTAGCCTGTATTATTCATCAAAACACTCAAAACATTATAACACAGTATAAAACAATAATTTACATCAATATTTTAAAGAAGCAAACTTCTTTAAAATTGTGTTTTTTTTGATTTACTTTCACACAGCTTTTGCGTTACGAACTTCTTGAAATAGATTACTATAGCTGCAAAGTTCGATACCAACCGAACAAAGTGAGCTCACTTCGTCAAGCTCTGCGCAGCGCATAGCCTGTCCCGAGAAATCGGGAAATACCATTGAAAATAAAGACTTATGAATAAAAAGCGCTATAAAATTAAATTCATGAACCGAGCTTGCGAGCTCAACGAAGTTAATAAAGCAGGCTAAGACAGTGAAAAAAGATTAGGTTTGGACTCTATTTCGCTGTTAGTTGATGAATTATAAATTATGGAATTCAGAAAATATGTTGTGATTTAATAACGCAATATATCATCCAAACATTCCTTGATTCTATTGAGTTCGGCAGGCGAAATAATTCCAACTTTTTTAATTAGTCGGTCTTTAGACATTGAACGCAAATGAAATGTCAAAATCTCAGAAGGTTTAGTTAATTTGTTTTTATTGTTTGGTTTTAAAACGACGTTGCCTTTATAGTTTTTTATTTTGCTCGTTAAAGGACAGGCAATAACTACATTCAAATGTTCATTCAATAAATTTCCACTAATAATGACAACTGGGCGAACTCCAGCTTGCTCATTTCCTTTTGTTGGATTGAGGTTGGTGAGCCAAATTTCACATTGTTTAATCTTGTTCATCTTCCTTTTCCAATTGTGACAAATAATCCTCCATACCTTCTTCAGCTATCGCAAGTAGATCTTTATCATTAGCCATTCGCTGAAAAGATTGAGCATAAGCACTTTTGTTGAGTTGATCCAAATAAATGGTCAATGCTCTTTCAATTAATTTGTTTTTAGGTAGATTAAGTTCCTTAGCTTTCTTTTCTAGAAGCTGAAGGAGTGATTTAGGAAGTGAACTTGTGAAGGTTGCCATGATATTTAGTATTTATATAACGTAAATATAAAACATATTTATTAAAAATGATTACTTTTTTATTTAAATGGTATTAATATTGATTTTTAGGTTATTCCATTTCAACCTTTTCAATCTCTTTTATCAATCTATCCATCTCAAATGGCAAAACTATGATTTTCTGATAATGTAAGATATCTTCGACTTTTAATTAGTGTCTGGTCGGAAACAGACGATTTTTATAAATTGTATAAATTTTGAGAAATATTTATTCATTCATAATAATTTTTATGCTTATCCACTTGTTTATCCTAAAATATTATTGATGCCATATTTTAAATTTTTATTCGTTTGGTAAACACTAGATTAAAAGGTTTAAAGAGCTGATTTTTTAATATAGAAATAAAAATGAACAATTCATATCTAAATTTAATTTAGTTAGGACGCGCTTTATGTTTTTTTGAAGGTGGAGCGTGCTAAAATTCGCTAATAATGGCGGAAGCTCCAGGGCTTGCGGCGGAGATCACCGACATTATCGACTTTTAGGAGTAGAGACAAGAACCGCAACGAAGCAAGCTCATAGCCTGTCCCGAGAAATCGGGAAATACCATTGAAAATAGACACTTATGAATAAAAACCTGCATAAAATTAAATTCATGAACCGAGCTTGCGAGCTCAACTAAGTTAATAATACAGGCTAAGCCGATAATTTAATATTACCAAAGGACTGTTCATCATTAATCCAGTTTTTTCCCAAACTTCCCTTTAATCCAACCCCAAACTTTCTTAATCCAGCTCCAAACTTTCTTAATCATTCCCACCGATTTATTTTTACCGCTCCCATCGATATAACTCTTGGTACCTATCAATAACGCGACAGGTTTTAGTTCGTCGAATTCTTCACAGACCACCTTTAGCATTGCGGCAAAAGGCAAGAACAGAATCATTCCTGCGGCTCCCCAAACCGAAGCTCCGACAATTATACTTAGAATTGAGGCTAGTGCATTGACATTTAAACTGGTTCCTACAATTTTTGGCGTGAGGAAATTATCCGTAATCAATTGAACAGCCCAAAATAAAATGACTACTCCCACAGCAATCAAAATAGTATCATAAGACACCAATGCGAACACAGCTGGAATAATGGTTCCTATGGTAGTTCCGATATAAGGAAGGATGGAGAAAGTTGCACCGAGAAATCCGAAAAAGAAGGGGCTGTCAAGTCCAATAATCCATAATCCTATACTGTTAATTAATCCGACCAAATTGATCAGGATAAACATTCCAATTATATATTTTTGTCCTACCTGCTGAACAGATTTTAACATTTTAACGACTCTGGGTCTGTTTTCTACTTTGGCAAAACTAGCAAATGCATTGGTCAATCCTTTTCTATAAATTAAGAACAAGAAAGTGAAAATAATAGAGATGATAAATCCAGCGAAAAATGCACTTGTTCCGCTAATAGACTTACTTATTAAAGTTCCACTTGATTCACTAACCCAGGTCTTGATTTTATTAATTAGATCTTCTTTTTCTAAATCTGGAAGAAATGAAACGTGCTCGTTGATGTATAAAGTAAGATCAGTAAAAGCCGTTAGTATTTTTTCTTTAAAATCAGTAAATTTGGATGATAATTTGATGAATTGAGTAGAAAATAAAAGTAAAATCCCTCCTATAATTATAAATACACCGAGAATAGAAAACGTTACAGAAAGAGATTTGTTAACCCCCCATTTCTCGAGTTTCTTTACTACTGGAAGAAGTATAAATGAAATCAACAAAGCTATGCTTAGTGGAATAAGAATCGTTTTTGCCAAAATCATAATTGCGAATAGGGCAAATATTGAAGCTACAGCAAAAAATAATCTTTGGAAGGACAGCGTCATTGTGTATAGTTTTGAGCGTGAGTTTATTAGTGTTTGTCTGGTTTTACTTAACCAATAATAACTCATTTTTTGTCAATAAAGTTACATTTTTAGATTGAGTTTAACTAATGTTTTTTTTTGATTTATAGCAGATAGAATGAAATGCTTTTACTCTAATACTTCTCTGCAACTCTCTTCAAAAATACTTCAATATCTTCAGCTTCCAAATCTAAATTAGAAACTAAAGCCTGCATAGGGGTCATAAGATCATCATTCTCTAATATTTCTAGGTCATCAATAAACCTTTCTGTCAATAAATAGTGTTCTAATTCATCAATGCTATCCGCTCTAAATCTCGATATTTCACCATTTCTCAAAGCTTCCAATAATAATTGTGGATCGCTATTTACTTCGCTTAATTTGTCAGAAACTCGATCGATATAGGCTGAACTAATTGCTCCAGAGGATTGTAAAATTGTTCTATCAATAGGTTTTGAACGTCCAATTTTATACAATTCCTGAAAGCGATTTAGAATTGTGACTTTGTCGGAAATTTCATTAAAAATCTCTTCATCTAAATTATTAATTCTTCCGTTATTTTTTTGGTAACTTTCTAATTGTCCCCAAGTTTTTAATCCTCTATTTAGCGAAGCGTAGAGTAAATTTACATCTTCGATTAAATACCACAGTGGAAGTTCGCTGTTATTTTGGGTCAGTAGGTTGAAAGGTTGAACTGCTAAAATCTCTCCATATTCTTGGTGGTTTTTTCCATCTGGAGCGGGTGTATCATTCGTAAAGTTGAAATTGCTCAATTCAGGATTGAAATGACTGGAAGTATATATTTCATTTCCATTGCTATTCAATTGGATTACTTTGTGTTTTAAACCTGCTGGCGCTAGATGTGCTTGCCATTTACCAACTTCATCCGCTTGTGCAGTAAAGTAAAATACTTGTCGCCCGTCTCGGCTAATTTCAATCAAAGCTTCAATAATTGCCTTGGCCCTTTCATCATCGCTATTCGCCAAGAGTTCATCTGCCAATAAAGGCAATTTAATGGAAGATTCAACCGTTTCCACATAGGCCAACCTCACAGAAAGCAAGAGTTGAACGCGCGTTCCAGTAGATAATTCAGATAAATTATAACTACGTTTTAAAACGGTGTCAAAGGCCTCAAAACGAGAACCTTCTTTCTCATTTAATTTTAATTCATAACGTCCAAGTGTAATTTTGTTGAATATTCCATTGGCCCTTTTAAAAACTTCGGGGCGATTTTTATTTTGCGTTTCTTTCTTTAATTCACTGATGATTAAATCTCCAGCTTTAGAAGATAAATTCTTCTCATAAAGCAGATGAAGACCATCTAAAGCTTCTTCTTTTTCAGCGAGTAAATCTTCTAATTCATGGCCATTTTTCCTTGCTTTAATTAAAGTTTCAATTCTTACAATTTCATTTTGAATTTTTTCCGATGTACTCGCGGTCTCCTTATTATGAAGTGCTTTTTCCTTGGCTTCATCAATTGCTAAATCTGTGATTTCTGATTGATATTTAGTATATAAAGAATGGGCATGTAGATGACGCTCTTGCTTTAAAAAGGCTTGTTCAGAAGAATAGAAATCTTTCGCTATTTGTTGGTAGCCTGCCAATTCTTTGATCAATTCTTTGATGCTTGTTTTGTCTTTTTCATCTACACCAATAGTTGTATAAATATTTAATCGTTTTTCGTCATTTCTTTGCTTCAAACGCTCCTGCTCTTTAACAACTTCTTCTTTTTGTTCAACGATTAACGTTTGCTCTTTCCTTATATTTTCCTCTTTTTTTAACTCAGAGAAAGTCGCTTTTGCTTCGGTTAAATCATGTGAAGCTTTCAAGTTAGAATTAATAAACCAAGCATTCACTTTCTGTATTTCAGTTTTATATTCTTCTTCTGTTTCTGTCTTTTTTTCTTCTAATGTTTTCCTCAGAATATGAGCTTCTTGCCAGTTTTTCACATGTGATAAAAACCAATATAGACTGCTAAAGTCGTTGGTGTTGGTTTGTGGAAATCCTGGAGCAGCTTGGAGTTTTTCTATCCATTGCTGGCGCTCTGCATTGAGGATATCCATTCGGTTTTGTAAATTATTGATTTTTGTTTTACTGTCTTTTAATCTTTGACCAATTCTTTCTGCTTCTTTACCTTCTGAAAGTTGCGAAATCAATTCATCGATTCTAGTTGCTAAATTTTCTGAATTCCAAATAGCTGGTGGAGTTAAGCCAGACTTTTTAAAGTCATTTTCACGTATACCGATAGTATTTGAGTCTTTTCTTTTTTCAGAATTAGCATAAATAAAAGAAGCAACGAAAAGTAGAAGTCCTAATAAAATCCCTATCCATCCGAAAATAAATGTCGCAATAGCCGCTATAAGTCCATTCAACGAAATAAGAATCACAGACTTCAGTGGGATATCTTTTGCGTTAGAAGGTTCTTTCAGCCATTCGCCCAAAGTTTTTATTCCGTGTGTGAATGTCTCAGATGGATGAGTGTACTTTCGAAACTTTTTGGCTTCTTCTTTAAGTTGATCAATCTCTGAATCTACAAATTTCTTTTCACCTAATACTTGATGTGCATCACGAAGCAGTTTGTCCAATCCGCTAACATCCTTGATGTTTAAATTCTTCCATTCGGCAGGTTCTATTGAATTGTCAACACTATTTAATGCCATCGTTTCTTTAGACTTCTCTTGAATGATTTGACTTTTGAAATCAGCAATATTACGATCAAGGTTACCTAATTTCTCAAGTCGTTCATCAATCTCAGAAATTGTATTCTCATTAATTTCCGTTTTATCAATCGTTAATTCTCTGAGTTCATTTTTACTTTTTTCTATTTCAGATACAGCTTTTTCAATTTTGCTTTCACACTCTTCAATTTGACTTTCATATTCTTGAATGAGGTCGTGCTCATTTCCTGTCAATTTTATAATAGATTCTGGATACTCCTTGATTTGATCAGATAATTGAATATAAATCAATTTTGCCTCAAGGTATTCAGCAACTTTACAGTAAAAATCATTGAGTTTATTTGCTATGTCAGCTTTTTCCTTTTCAGCTCTCAATTCAATGAGCTTATCTTCATCTCTTTTTAAAGACTTTTGCTCTTCGCGAACATTTATGTATTTCTTTTCTGTCTCTTTAAATTTCTTAAAATCTGTTGCCCCTAAAGTTTGTATTCTATTCGAATATTCAAGATCACTCTGTGCTGCATCTAAATCAAATCCACCAATCGATTGTTTTGCAATTTCCTTGGCTAAATCGTTTTCATCACCTTCAACAAAATTATGTAAAGCAAGCAAATAACGCTTGTGCCCTTCTGATGAAGGTAAACCCTTGATTTCTTCTTCAATGCCATTGCGCTCAGAACGAATTCGACCAGAATCAATGTCGATTTCCCAAGCGTCACTGTCAATTTTAACAGAACCCTGAATTCGTAAACCTTTGGTGTTGTTGTGCCAAATTAATTCCTGAATCGCACGAGCAGTTGAACTTTTACCCGAAGCATTTGGACCAGTGATAATATTCACATTCGCCGCGAAATTATTCAAGGATTCCATTCCAAAAGGAAATCCTGGTATTTTACGAATTGAAAGGTCTTTTAATATGTAGGATGATTTTTTCATTGATTCTGTTGTTCAATTAGTTCTGTAAGAATGCGATTACATTCATTTAGGAGGTACCTTTCCGCATTTAAATTACGCTCAAGATTGAATTTATCAGCAGTATTCAATGGCTGATAAACAGGCGCTTTTCTAATATTGGCATGAATAGAATTCCACTGTAAAAGTAGTCTATCCGAAAATTTAGTTGTTTCACCATTATTCAATGCAATAATCGTCTTTGCTAAAATTCCAGCTGGAGAAGATTCCAAAGCAAGTTCTTCTAAATTTTCTACTTTCGGTTGAACATTCAATACTACTTTTCGTACTGAAATTCTGGTTTCTGTAGCTTCAATTTCTTGATCATAACCCTCAATGATTGGGTTAATCCAAGTTTCTAAATCCCGAATTTTACTGTGCTGACCAATCAAATGAATGTCATAAATTAAAAAAGAAACCTTTTCTAATTCCATAATTCTTGATTTCGCATCAGCGTATAAAGTGGAAGTTACTTTATTTCTAGCATCTGCTTCAGTGCTTTGATCAGTAATATCAATTGCAATTGTTTCATACCTCACTGGGGATAAAGGAATTTGCACCTTTTCAATCGAAGTAGGAGAGTGGATGGTCAATAAAACAGGACCATGTGCACCTGTTTCCTTCGAACTCAATGCATGGGGTGAACCCGGATAATAAACCAATGGCTCAGCTTCTCTTAAAATTTGAGGTTTATGAATATGTCCCAACATCCAAGCATTTACAGGGAGATTTGTGAAATTATTCAAATCAATTGGCGCATAATTACTATTGGGAACGCCAACATCTCCGTGCAAAAGTCCAATTGTCGTCAAACTGGAATCAATTCCTTCACTATTGAAAGTCAATAAAGGATCTTCATTGAAATGTCTTTTCGGAAAAGACCAACCTGCAAATTGAATATGTTCGCCATTCTTAGAAAAAGTTTTCACTTCCCAAGTTCCTCTCTTTCCCAACAGATGAACATTTTCATAAGCATTAGAATCTACCAATTGAGAAAGGACATCAAAATCATGATTCCCCGAAACCATGTAAACATCAATTCCAACTTTCTTTAATTTCTCAAATCCGTTCTGTAAAGGTCCGATGGCTTCAAAATATCGATTATCTTTATCCACAACATCTCCAGTAAGCGCAAGCACATCAACGTTATTTTTGATAGCATAATCAACGATTTTCAACCAAGTAGATTTCGTAGCGCTTTCCTCCGTATCCTGCTTAACACTTGAAGATTTTTTTCCGATATGAATGTCCCCAGTGACTAAAATTGTGATTGCCATATTCTGATTTATTGATAGAGTTTTGAATTGATGAAGATAAGACTATTGATCGGTTTAACCAATTTTGGGATGAAACTGTTTTGCAATCAAAAAGAAATTTTTACCTTAAGAACTTAATTAAAAATAAATAAATTATGAATTGGAAAGAAGAAGACAACAAACTGAAAAAAGAGTTTAAATTTGAAGATTTTAAAAAAGCATTAGACTTTACAAACAAAGTAGGCGAAATTGCAGAAGTTCAAAAGCATCATCCTGATATTATTTTACATGATTACAATCAAGTTAGAATTGAAGTTACAACTCACGATGAAGGTATGAAAGTGACAGAAAAAGATGAAGATTTTGCAGAAGCTGTGAATAAATTAATGGAAAAAGATTAGTGATTTCAATTCCTAACATCGGCTTAAAATTTTTAAAAGAAGTTGAACCCTATGAATGCTAAAGCATTTAATTGGTTATCTAAAAGAGCCGAATTACCCCAGTATTAAATGAAATTACACTTTAATTATCATGTGAATTTTTTTCATCTGTTAAAATTACACCATCCCCCTCAAAGAAAATCCTGGAGGGATGGTGTAAATCTAACTTGGATGCAATCCTAGTTAGATAAATACTTCTCATCATAATCAATGTTTTCATCTGATAAAATTTCAATAGATTCTTTCTTAAAGGTTTTCTTCGAATGATGCGCATGTTGATTCTTGATATAATTAATTACCACTCCAGTACCATTATCCCTCAATGCAAAAGCGCCATATCCTTTTTGCTATCTAAAATTAGCTAAGTTTTTATCCTTAGTTTTCATCCATTTTGAAGATTTAGCTTTGATGTTTCGCACTAAATCCATCAAAGCGATTCGACTAGAAAGCATACATAAAATGTGAATGTGATCTGTATAACCGCCGACGATAATAACTGGGCAGCCCATTTCATTGCAAACTCCGCCGATATAAGCATGTAACTCCTGCTCAACTGGCATTTTGATGAATTCTTCTCTGTATTTATTGCTAAACACGATACGCAAATGATTTTTAACATTTGATTGTACCATGGTGATTTAATGTTTTAGGTTAACTATAATGGATCTTTTCCATCTCAATTGTATGTCATATGATTTAGATTTTTGACATAATTCTAAATTCAGATAGAGAAATATTGGGATATAAATAAGATTTATGTTTTTATTTTATGTGAGACGCAGTATTATATTTAGGATGGAAAGCTTACGTACTTGGATCTGCGGCAACTCTATAGAATTTTTAAAACAAACTAAAATACCAACCACCGAAACGAGCAAACCATCAAGTCAACCAAAAATCTTCTAACTAACTACTCATTTACTAATTAAAAATCCCAGCGGGATGATGTAATCCCGCATGGGGTAAAACCCCATGTTTTCGATATTTTTCCTTTTTCAATATTTTATTCGTTGTTTCTTTTTAATCTGTTATCTCCAAGATCCCTTTCTCCAAAATCTCATCAGTCTCCAAATCATTCCAATCAAAAGCCGCATTAATATCTGCAGGAACGCCATTTTCTGCGTAGTTATTTTCATTTAAATCAAGCAACTGACTTATGCTAAAACGATACGTCCAACCATTTGGTAATTGACCACCGTTTGGCAATCCGCCACCACCTCCCGTAGCATCACCAATTAATGTAATGTTAGGAAAAGCTTTCGTTGCAACAGCAAAGAATGTTGTCGCACTATATGAGCCTTTGTCAATCAATACAACTACAGGTTTTAAGTATTGAACATTTCCATGAGGTGTAATGTAGAAACTTTCTTTTTCTCCAAACGCGTTGTGTTCTTCTCCATTTCGCGTAATGCTATAACCCACCAAAGTTTTTGAATTGACAAATCTCCCCAATAATTTTGGAATATTGAATATGCTTCCACCGCCATTTTCTCGGAGATCCAAAATAATTCCTTTCGTATCTTTATAGTGGTCTAAAACTAAATCCATTTGTGCGTCACTGAAATTCGACATAAAGCTGCTATAACGGATGTACCCAACTTCATCATTACTTAGGAAATCATGTTTTAAAGCACCTGTCCTCCATGGATCTGCAAGATAAAACTCATCGATGGTTCTTGCTCTGTAATTCTTTGCTCCAGTGAGTGCCACATTGTATTGTGAAACGTTGAAAGGAGAAATTAAGTTGGTATGATCATCACGTAGTTCGTTAAGCATGGAAGCCAAAACACTGAATAATTCCGTTTCTGTTGAATTTTTATTCAGCATTGGACGATAAGTATCTTTCATCTGATCCCAGTCAATATTTTTCAACTTAAAATAGCTGTACTTCTTATCAACTTCGTTCCATAAATAGTCGAAGTTATCCAGTGGATCTCTTGAGCCCATGTCTTTTTTGAAAAGCACTTTTTCACATGAAGTAAAAAGCAATACCGATGCAATTAAAACTATATATTTCATGGTTTATCGTTTGTTAGAATTAAAATAAATGGTATAACGCAACTGGTGACTTGCCATTTGGAAATCTTCAAATTTCCCTGGAGTATGTGCTGCCTCCCAAACATAAGACCAACTCCTAGCATTTCCCTTAGGAAGATATTTGATGTATTCTAAATGTGTTTTGATTCGCCAACCATTCATTGACCATTTGTAATTGGAAAAGGCCCATTCAACAGGATTGGTTTCCATTCCAATCAATTCACTATCGTAAGCATAAGCATATCCGGGACGATAATTAAAATTCAATACGCCTACATTTAACAAGAATCTCAAATCTCTTTTTACTGGATTGAGGTTTGGCTTCCAAATCCAAAAATTCAATTGTTTCGTTTCCGTTCGAGTAATGTCACGTGTCCATTGTGCCGAAGCCATTATGTTTGATATGTTTTCTAAACCTAATGTGTTATTTTGTAAATCAGGATTTCCTCTAACGTTTTGAGTCGTGAGAATTGCTCCACCAATTTTTGTGTTGTTTTTATTATCAGAAAGGATATCCAATTTCCATAACTCCTGATAGAATAAGTCAAATTTTCCAAATCCTGCAATACTTCCAGGTTGAATAAAATCACTTTCGGGTATTCGAGCAGTTTGAAAGCTTATACCGAAACCAATACCAAAAATCCTCTCCCTTTCTTCTGATCGTTTCATCCATGTTCTGGATATTTCTATTCCAATTCCTTCATAAAATAGAGGTGAAGTTGCAAAATCTCTATAAATTGGATTGGTTATACCGATTGAAAATAGGGCATATAAATTTATTGGAGAATTATTTTCAGGTTTTTTCAGGTTATCGCTCTCTTGACTGAAACTAAGGAAACTTCCTATTATAAAAAAGAGGAGAAGTAAAGACTTTAAGTGTTTTTCCATTTTCTTTCGGCATTTAATCAGCTCATAAAAGTATGATAAAAATAAGCTGTAAGTAGAAAAATACAATAATTGTTGATACGTTTAATTTTAATAATTTTTTTGGCTACAATTTCAAAAACCAGTCGCAAACAAACCTCTAGCTCCTTTAATTCCACATTTCTGATATGTATTATAAGCTTGAGCAGCTCTTTCATCAATTTGAGCTCCAGTTTCATTAATAACATATCCATTCAAAGCGCCATGAAGAACGTAAGCTTCGGGAGCCATTAAATAAGTTGTCCAAAGCACTGGATTGGCATTTGCTTTCTGAATGTGGCTTTTAAAATAGGACTTTGAATAACAACCCAATATCATTACCTCTTTCTTGTCTTTGGTTGGGTTGTAATTGAGATTTACGTCGAAGTCCATCAATCCATTGTGACCAATGTAAGCGATATGATCAGCTCCGCCTCCAAAATGAAGTTGTTGTTCTTTTTGAAAAATAGTTTCTGGGTTTTGTCCGTTGGAACTCAGCAAGAAATTCTCTGTACATTCTTTTATGTTTCGACCATTGTAAGCATCTGCTAAAAGGTATACATCTAGTGTTTTATGTTTAAAAAGAATACGGTCCAAGATCATTGGATTTTTTGTTTCTAAATCTTCTAATAGAATCCAGTTGGTAGTTTTTTTATGAAAGAAGTTACGCATGCCATACATTGCTCCCCAATAGAGATCCGTGTTTGGTTTTGTTCCGTCTCCAATAGATTCTGGGAAAGGAACAATTCCTTGTGAATCGTTATCACAAAGCGCTACAAATACATGAATTAGTTTTCGTTGGTTATGCTGACCAATCAAATGGGCAGAATGAAAATTTAATACAATCAAAAATATTATCCATTTTATACTCTTAGCCGGTTTATGATTCACAATTTATTTTTAAGAAATAAAATTTAACCTTTCCATTAACTTAATGGTTCTACCACGAATTTAGTGGATAACTTTTTCAATGGAGAATAAATCTTAGTTATCTTTTCTTGCACTATTAAGGCATTTCAAAATCCGCTTTAATCAGCATTCACCAAAGGTGAAAAAATCCGCGAATATCCGCGTTGCTTGCATCCGTGTTATCCGCGTTCCATTACAGCGCATCAAAAAGTATCAACCAGAACTCTCGGTTTACTCTATATTTTTGTGTAACTAATGTCTTAATAAACAATTCAAACCTTGTTTATCAATTCAACTACCCATTAACCTGTATTATTAACTTCGTTGAGCTCGCAAGCTTGGTTCATGAATTTAATTTTATGCAGCTTTTTATTCATAAGTGTCTATTTTCAATGGTATTTCCCGATTTCTCGGGACAGGCTATGCGCTCACTTTGTTCGGTTG
>Ga0307966_1000803_pt1 | contig 25675 bp, 21 predicted proteins | sample OrgLakmetagen646_FD_203141 | JGI IMG/M metagenome (GOLD analysis project Ga0307966, IMG submission 203141) | Saline water microbial communities from Organic Lake, Antarctica - #646 | ecosystem: Environmental > Aquatic > Non-marine Saline and Alkaline > Saline | place: Antarctica: Organic Lake... | reverse complement strand
AAACAGGTTAATTTTACGGAATCGGATAAGGGAACGGATAAAACCAAAATCGGATAAAAGAAAAAGCCTATAAATCAATGACTTATAGGCTTTATTTGCTCCTCTTCTTGGGGACAAATTAGTATTTCTACTTGTTACTACTTACTACTAGATACTATATAAGTGCATTAAAATAAGGGGTATGGATAGTAAGTAATATTAAGTAGTTCTATCTTTAACAGGTTTTATCGGATAAAAGATCGGATAAAATGGTATTTTCGTTAAAATCATTTATTATGGCAACTATTAAATTCTATCCTTATAGTAAGCAGGGAAAATCTAAAATTTACGTAAGGGTTTTAATCGGTAAGACAGATATAAGGCTTTCTACTGGTTTAGATATTTCAGACGTGAGCAGTTGGTCAGCCGATACGCAACGACCTAAGAAAACACAAGCAGACCTTAAAGCATTAAAAAAAAGGCTGGATAGTTTAGAAGATGAAATTATAAATATTATTGATACCTATACTTTGTCAGAGGATAAAGGAGTAAATCAAATAAATAGTAAGTTAATTAAATCTCTTATTGCGGAATTTAATAATGATGCACCAATAGCGGATAAGAATGTTTTGCACATTTTCGCAGATCACTATGCTAAGTCTTTAGAGAATAGAACTTTTAAAAGAAAGGGTATTGATCATAAATACAAACCATCAACGATTTATAAGTATCAAAACTTTGCAAACGTCCTAAAAGAGTTTAGCGAACTCAAAAAAAATACATTTCTTATTTCTGATGTGAATAATGATTTTGCAGGCTTATTTTTAACCTATCTAAAGGATGTTAGAGATAGCAGTATAAATACACAAGGCAAGTTTATTCGCAGGCTTAAAACGATAGTTAAGTATTCGCAGCAGCAAGGGTACAAAGTGGATGCGGATTATCAAAATATAAAAAGTTTTGAAGATGAAAATATAGTTACATATCTTAATTTTGATGAACTCGATAAATTACAAAATGTAGACTTTGATAATGAACGGCTAGAAATTGCTAGAGACGTTTTTATTATCTCATGTTTCAGCGGGCAACGTATTTCCGATGTGCAAAGATTCCACAAGGGACAGATAGAAACCTACGATGGTGTAGATTATTTATGCTTTAAACAGTACAAAACAAATAGAGCCGTAGAGATTCCGATCCACTATAAAGTAAAAGCAATAATTAAAAAGTACAAAGGCTTTCCACCACGTTTTTCTGATAACCTACAAAGCAATAGGGCGATATTATCTACACTTATTAAAAAGGCTTGTATGTTGGCAAAGATTAATGAAAAGGTACAAGGTAGATATAATGGTAAGAAAGCAATCTATCCTAAATATAAACTAATTTCAAATCATACAGGGAGAAAATCGTTCGCCTCAAACTTTTACGGCTTACAAGGTTGGACACTTCCAACCGTTATGGCTATCACAGGGCATCAGTCAGAGCGTTCCTTTCTCTACTATATAGATAGAGAAGATAATACTTTAGCACGCAGAGCAGGGGCGTTATTTAATCAAATAGAGCAGGATAAAAAATCAGAAAATACAGATTCAAAAGTAATATCTATTAATAAGGTAGTAAATCAATAGATACGATCATGTAAGAGTTGTAAAAAAGCAAGCATAAGCGGAATACTGCCATAGAATATATCTATCGTTGTGAATAACAACGTGTTTAAACATATTAAAAGAAATTTTATTCAACGGTTTTATTAAGGTTTCAAGAGTTTAATTAAGCCTTTATTTAGGGTTTAAATATCCAATAGATAAAAACTATTGTTTATTAACTGATTGATATTATGCATTTTAAATCACTGCTAAAGACGTTTTTCTTACCTATATTAACCCTGTAACAATCGTTAAGTGAATAAGTTGTTGAAAAGCCAAATATAAATACCTGATAATTAGAAACAAAGAGAGATACCTTTAAACAAAGGGATACATAGAGTATCACCAATAAAAAAAGGTTGAAAATTGACCGAAGTAAATTAACAACCCTTAGAATGTAGGAATTCAAAGGTAGTTTTTTTTCGGGAAATGATTAGGTCATAAAAGGTTAAATCATGATTCAAGACAAACAACTTGAAACGCTTATCGAAAAGAGCGTAATTAAAGCACTAGAAATCTATTCTAGTAAGCAGAACACCAACCCACAAAAAGAGTATTATACAAGGAAAGAGGTTTCAGAACTTCTCAATTGTAGTATGTCCTCAATTTACAATTGGACTTGCAAAGGTAAACTTACCTCTTATCTAATAGGCAATAGGGTTTTGTATCGAGTAGATGAGGTTCACAATTCACTTATAAAACTATAAGCGATGCAGAACATACCTACTCCAACAATATCGAAGTTTAAAGAAATAAACATCGGTAAATTCACTACTACACAACATTTTGAAATTGTTAAGCATACGCAAGATGCACCCGAAACGGAAAGAATAAATCTATCTAAAGATAGACAGTTTGCAAAGTCATTGCCTAACTACTGGTTAAGTTATCGGTATAACAATAGGTGGAAACGTATAACGGGTCTTTTTAAAGTAGAAGATACAAACTACTACAAAGGGGATAAAGGTTATAAGATAGGAGAGAAACACCTCATCATTGCCTTACTAGATGCAGATAAGAGAGAGGTCACTACGTACACTTTCGAGAACTACTACACAAAGGATGTGGATGAGGTCATCCAGTTAATTAAAAACCGTTTTAACTAAGATAAGAGCATAAATAGGGCGTCAATAACAACGCCCTTTTATTGTTCAGTATCGATACGTCTATGCGTTATCGAACTGTATTAATATACGCAATATTCAAGTGGATTATATCAAACTTTTAATAATTGAGATATGTAGAGATAGGCTATTATCATTGCCTTACTTGAACTTTATGCGTGAAATAAACACAAGTACTGGAGAGTATAAAAACTATCAAATAGCAGATTATCATTATTGCAAAATAAAAGTTTATGATTCAGGAAGAATATTATTTACTGGCAGTATTCACAAAATGTATAATTCAATAAATAATATAGATGCCCCTAGCAATGGGGATAAAGGTTTCAATGGTAATGATTTTAACTTAGTGCATATATTAAAAATGAGAACTTTACTTTGTGATTTATTTAATTGCAATCCTAAGCAAATGATATTTGAGAACTTAGAAATAGGTTTAAATATCCTAGTTAATTTTATGGTGCAAATGTTTATTAATAACCTATTATATCACAACGGTAAAAAGTTCGAGTACCGATATTTAGATCACTACGCACAAGTATTACATAATAATTATAGATTGAAAATTTACAACAAAGGCCACCAATATGGAATGCAAAATAAAACCTTAAGAATAGAGGTAAGTGCAAAGAAAATGATTGAGTTTTCATCTACTGGTATAAGAACATTTGCAGACGTCAACGAAAGCAGTTTACAATTAGCATATAACCACCTTTTAAAGCGTTTTGATGAGGTTTGTTACTATGACTATACAATTAATAAAAGAGGGCTTAAAAGACATCTTAAAGACAAAGTAAAAGATTACAAAAATCCACGTTACTGGATTAATAATTTAAGTAGTAATCATAGGCATAGAGACAAATTAAAATTACAGTCAATCATAAGTCAATCATCAGAAAATATAAAAGAGCAAATTAAAATAGAAATGCAAAAAAAAGTGTGTAATCTTTAACCGACTTTTTAAGATTGTAAGTGTGTAATCTTTATCACTTCAAGTATATGGGTAAACATTACACAAATAGAAATATAAAAAACCGTTATCTATATCTATTTATTTACTTAGAATTATTAATAATCTTTATTAAATAACTACATCTTAATTACCCAAGTTTATTTAACTACCAATCATCTTCTTTAGACTTCTTACCATTAAGAAATTCAGAGATAGATTTAACTCGAGAATTGAAATAGTTTTCTAAATCCTTTTTAGTTTCTTCAAGTCTTAAATCGCCTTTTGTACTATAAATTGGATAACCTTTCCAAATACTACCTTGAAAAAATACACTACGACCTCCATTGTCGGCGGTCATATCCAAATTAGTAATCTCATACTTAACCTTTCCATCTTTAAAACGCAATTCAGTTGTATAGGTTGCACTTACTTCAAGTTTTGCACCACTGTTATTTACAATCAAAAACTGTCCAGCAAATGTTTCAAAACGTAAGTACTCATTTTCTGTTTTACCTTTTATTACCTCATCAGGGTTTTTATAATTTTCATTGATATATTTTGATGCAGTTAGATAAAGGTCACTTGCTTTTTGATCGGGCGCATCAATTACTAAGTATTCGTTTTCAATATTAGACTTGTCTTTTAAGCCCTCAGGAGTTACTTCAAATTCTTGTGAGAATCCTAAGATTGAAAATAAAGATGCGAATAATAAAATTATAATTTTCATAATTAGATTTTTACAAATATAACTAAAAAGGTCAAATTCAGTTTACGTTAACCCGTAAAGCCTAACCATAAAATATAAATGAAACACTACGCGCGCACGCGCAGTAAATCAATATTTGTTTTCTATTAATTAATCTTTATTAATTTTTTAGACTAATGTATCTTGATTATCCAAGTTTATTCAATTCAAAATTATTATATTTATGATATGCACGACCACTATAAACAAAGGTTTAAAATGTCTCTTATCATAGGTGTTATAATATTTGTTTGCTACTGGATTTATAAAGGAATTATTTACTTCTTATGACCTTATACGAGTTTCTACTACTTGCAGAGCCTCAACAATATGATGAGGTATTAAATAAATCGGGTATCTACTTAGATAATCATATCAACGGTAATCACCGTTATAACCTTTATGCAATAGATAAATTCTTCGTAGAGGTTGAATATAATAATACAGAAAATAAAATCGTAGGGTTAAGGTCATTTAAGACTGGCAGTATACTAGACTGGTATAGTAACTTAATAAAAACATTATTTTTGATTTAATAATAAAACTAAACCATGAAAATATTAATATTTATAATAGCCATTAGTACTTTAACAAGTTGTAAGAAGAAAGCACCTGAAAATCGCTTAAAAGAATGTATAGAAAGTGATATGATGCAAGACTTACATGATCCTAGCAGTTACGAGTTTGTTAGTTTAACTGTTTTAGACACGGTATATACAAAAGATATTGCTCAAAAAAATTATGACAATGCTGTAAGGAATAGAAGTTTAATAACTAACAAAAAAGATATTGAAGCAATGGATCGAGTTGTTAAAAGCAATAAAACAAAACTAGACGAAGTAGATCCAGCACAAATAGAACATATAGAATTAATATTTTCGGCAAGGGCAAATAATATGATGGGCGCAAAAATAAAGACTTCTTACTTTTATAAGATTACAGGTTATTGTTATGTATTAGAAAGAGAAAAGAGATAAGTATAGCAACATTAATGGAATCATTAAACCCTAAGATTACTAGTAGGATTACGGCAAGATTAGGGCAAGGGTAACAACGAGTTAAAACCCTAAGAATACCTAAGATAATAATAAAGGTTAATTGTTTTCCCGACCCTAAAAAGATAGTAAGGTTATTGTAAGGGTGTTTTGCTTTTTCAACGGTAAAAAGAAAGTTTTGAGAGTATTACGGGGATTATACGGGGATTATAACTTATTTAAAAGTAAAAACCCCTCATAATCAATAGATTACAAGGGGTTTAAGTACTCGAGACGGGAATTTATTACAAATGTTTAAAAGGTTTCAAGGTTCTAAAAATTATAGAATAAAAGAGATAGATACCACCTTTGCAAATAAATTTCTCAATTGGATGCTTACAGAAAAGGGATATTCTCAAAGTTATTCTCTAAAAATAATAAGCGATTTAAAAACCACTTGCAACGATGCTGGATATTACGGGATTGAAACAAACATCCAATTAAAAAACATAAAAGCACCTAGCACAAGGAATGATAATATAATCTATTTAACGCCTGAAGAACTAAAGCAAATAGAAGATACAGAACTTAAAAGAGATGCTCTTATAAACGCACGTAGGTGGCTTATACTAGGAGTTCACATAGGCCAAAGAGGTAAAGACCTAGTTAATCTAAATGAAAGTAATTTAAAAGTGAGAGAAAATCTTGAGGTAATAGAATTAACACAAGCAAAAGGAAATAAGCCAGTGACTATACCATTACCACAAAAGGCTAGAGATATACTTGTTACTGGATTCCCTAGAAAGATACACCTAGCAACCTTTAATAAGCATTTAAAGGCACTATGTAAGATCGCAGAGATAAACACCCCTACCATAGGTAGAAAATCGATAGGTAAAGGAGACAAAAGGCCGCAAGGAACATACCCGAAACATGAGTTAATATCTTCTCACGTTTGCCGCAGAACTTTTGCAACAAATTATTACGCAGTTTTACCTACTCCATTACTTATGCGTATAACGGGACATAGCACAGAAAAAATGCTACTTAATTATTTAGGAAAATCTAGTATAGATTACATCCAACAAATAGCAGATTACTACCAAGCAAAAGAAACAAAGGACAAACAAAAAGATAGTGTGTTAAGAGTAATAAAAAACCAAGCATAAGCGGAATACTGCCATAGAATATATCTATCGTTGTGAATAACAACGTGTTTAAACATATTAAAAGAAATTTTATTCAACGGTTTTATTAAGGTTTCAAGAGTTTAATTAAGCCTTTATTTAGGGTTTAAATATCCAATAGATAAAAACTATTGTTTATTAACTGATTGATATTATGCATTTTAAATCACTGCTAAAGACGTTTTTCTTACCTATATTAACCCTGTAACAATCGTTAAGTGAATAAGTTGTTGAAAAGCCAAATATAAATACCTGATAATTAGAAACAAAGAGAGATACCTTTAAACAAAGGGATACATAGAGTATCACCAATAAAAAAAGGCTGGAAATCAACCGAAGTAAATTAACAACCTTTGTACCTTGAGAAGTTCAAAGATAGTTTTTTTTCGGAACATGGAAAGCCTTAATTAAACTATTTAATTATGGAGCAATCCCAACAACTAAACACGCGCAACAAAATCAGCGCAACATCATTAGAGAAAAACTCTAGTAATTACAACACCCACTCACAAATATACTACACACGTAAAGAGGTTGCAACACTACTCAGTTGTAGTTTAAGTACTGTTTACAATTGGACGACTAGGGGCATACTTACCAGTTACGGAATTGGGAATAAAATTTTGTATCGAGTAGATGAAGTTCACAATTCACTTATAAAACTATAAGCGATGCAGAACATACCTACACCTACGATATCGAAGTTTAAAGAAATAAACATCGGTAAGTTTACAAGCACGCAACATTTTGAAATCTTCACACATACAGGAGACGCACCCGAAACGGAAAAAATAAATCTTGCTAGAGACAGACAGTTTGCAAAGTCCTTACCTAACTACTGGTTAAGTTATCGTTTAAATAAGAGATGGAGACGTGTAACGGGACTTTTTAAAGTAGATAATACAAACTACTACAAAGGAGATAAAGGTTATAAGATAGGAGAGAAACACCTCATCATTGCCTTACTAGATTCCGATAGTAGAGAGGTAACTGTTTACACTTTTGAAAATTACTATTCTAAAGATGTGGCTCAGGCTATCCAGTTAATCCAAAACGGTTCTAATTAAAATCAGATCATTAATAGGGCGTCAATTACAACGCCCTTTTATTGTTCAATCTATTTTAATGAAAGCGCAAACTATTCACGAAAGTATAAAACCTTGATTGATTTCTTAAAAATATACGTGTTTGACAATGCTGTTATAGACCGCATAGAGAATTTGCCGTTTATTGAAAAAATCAATTATAAATGTTGGGTAAATACTAAAACAGGACAGGAGTTTATTAAACATCATTTCAATTATAATGGCATCAATTTTAAATGGGATGATTATAAATTGGAAATTACTATTAAACCACATTACTACTTCAATGATGGAGTACATAATGCAAACGATTTCACGAGTATTGACAGCGTTAATGTCTTAAAACATATATTTACTTTACTCAACTTAAATGATTGCTTAGAAAGCCTTAAAATAGTTGGGTTGGAATACGGTGTAAACTTTAATATTGGATTAGTAGATACTATGCTAATGGAAGAGATTTATCTTCATAGAACAAATCTATTCTATAATATCAAAGATTTACCTTTTTGTAAAGTCAGTTACAAGCCTAATACTAATGGAAAAGCAAACCAGCATAAACAATTTAAATTTTATGGTAAAGCGATACAGCACCCTAATCACTGTGATCCATACACAATGCGCGCCGAAGTTAGAAGTAACAGAAGTGCATACATTAACCAGTTAGGTATTTATACAGCCTTAGACGTTCTAAATATTAATAACTATACTAAGTTAAGAGACGATTTAATAAGTGAAACAAAGCATCTTTTATTTAATCAAAATATTACAAGCACTAAAGGATTGACACCTCTACAAAAAAGAGATGTTAAGAAAAAAAACGATCCTAAATACTGGATAAAGATTCTAAAAAATAACCGTTCAAAATTTAGTCGTGCAAAGCAACAATATTTTAACCTACTCAATAAAACTGGTTACAACCTCACAAGCCTTGTGATTAATGGTATTACAAAGAAAGCAAACCAAATGCACGACCTAGAATGTGGTCAAACTTTGAGTACCCCTAGTATCAAAAAATGTGGTGTAACTTCTACTTATAGTATAGGTAGAGACTTAACCACTTTTAAAATATGTACGGTTACACAATTAAATATATCAATGCAAAGAGATGGAAGTTATTTACTTTCTAATACTGGACTGCAGTATCTAGAGAAAAACGACCTTAAGGAGTTTGAACGCATAAAGGGTATATTCTTAACTGGGAACTATAACAAGTTTGAGACAGATATTTATAGCATGATAAGCAAGCAAATAAGAAACCGATTGAACAACAACCGCGACTATTATAATTCATCACAAACGGCACTCTTTTAATTATATTAGAAATAGTATAAAATCCCGCAGAAAAAAGAATCGGAACACTACGCGCGCGTGCATGGAAAATCAATAATTAATTTCTATTGATTATAATAGATTGAACTCAATTTTATTCGAATAATTAGATTGTATTAATTAATCTTTATTAATAAAAAGTATAAAAAACAGATTAATCATCATCCCTGCTAGCGGTTTCATTTCTCATAAAATCAATATCATTTTTTATTTGCTGCAAATGCTGATTACTCTTTTTCATTTCGGCTATTACTTCATTGATTCGAAACAACCACGCACCTAACAATCTAAATGTTAAGACAACTAAAGCCAGTACTAGTATTCCTATAATGTAAATTATTGAATCATTCATATTCTATGGTTTTAGAGACGAATATACAAAAACGACCATATAATTTTATGCTCAAAAAAAAGATTGCCTTTTAACCTCTATGTGATAGATAGATTTTTTGTTGAGGTAAAATATAATAATGAAGAAAATAAGATTGTAGGGCTAAGATCATTTAAGACTGGCAGCCTATTAGATAAGTATAGCAACTTCAAAGGCATCTTATAAACTAAACTTTATACCAGGGGGAACGGTAAGATTATGGTTAGGGTAATAGCAACATTCTAGCAAGGGTATTACGGTAAGATTGTAGTAAGGATTAAGATTATTTAGTAACGGTAAAAGAGATGCTCTGATAAGAATTGATCCACTTAAAAACAGGTTAATTTTACGGAATCGGATAAGGGAACGGATAAAACCAAAATCGGATAAAAGAAAAAGCCTATAAATCAATGACTTATAGGCTTTATTTGCTCCTCTTCTTGGGCTCGAACCAAGGACCCTCTGATTAACAGTCAGATGCTCTAACCAACTGAGCTAAAGAGGACTGTGATATACACAAACTCAAGCTATTTGCTTAAGCGATGGCAAATTTACTACGTTTTTTAATTGTAGCAAACTTTTACATAAGAAAAATCACTATTTCTTATGTAATTTAATTAAATAGTGCCTTAAACAAATCATTTCCATTGGCATACAACATCAATCCTAATAATATAACGATTCCTATGATCTGTGCTTTTTCTAAAAATTTATCTCCTGGCTTGCGACCTGTGATCATTTCATAAAGTAAAAACGTTACATGACCACCGTCTAGTGCGGGAATAGGTAAGATGTTCATTATGGCTAATACAAAGGAAATCCAAGCAGTACGCTCCCAAAACTTCGTCCAGTCCCAAGTATCAGGATACAACTTTGCAATCGTTCCAAAACCACCCAACTGACTAGCGCCTTTTTTAGTAAAAACATACTTGAACTGCACAATATAATCGTGCATGGTCCAGTAACCATGAGAAACACCAAGGTTGACACTTTCAGCAAAGCTATACTCCACCTCAGTAGTAGTTAGATAATCAGCAGTCGGCTTTTTTCTAAACCCGAGGATTCTTTCTTTATTATTTTTAAAATCAATGGTTTTACTCTCTACAACTCCATTTTTATCTTGATATTTAATAACAAACGGAATGCTATCAGTTGTTTTATGGTTAATGGCATAGGTATAATCTGAATTGTACTTAATAGGGTAGCCTGCCATTTCAACAATAGTCATCCCCGGTTGTAAGCCTATAGAATCGGCTTTAGTTCCTTGAGCCACCTCGCTCACTTCAAAAGGAAATCTAGGCTCTAGCGGGCCCATAATATCTGCCTCAAAAACACGATTCCCTATATCTTCTGGGATACTAATGTTTACTGGATTTCCATTTCTTAATACAGTAACTGAAGCTACATCTCTAAAAACCATTCTGTTAATAAGGTTTTGAGCGATGTTTATGGTGTCACCATTAACTAATAAAACTTGATCTCCCTGTTCAAAACCTATTTCTTCCAGGACTGGAGGTATTCCAAAGCCAAATTTATAATCTGATCCGGTAGCTTTATTAGAACCATTGGCATAAAACAACATGATGTAGATAAAGAATCCCACTACTACATTGACAAAAACTCCACCTAACATGATGATGAGTCGCTGCCACGCTGGCTTGGATCTAAATTCCCATTCTTTAGGTTCTTGAGCCATTTGCTCTTTGTCCATGCTCTCATCGATCATTCCAGAGATCTTTACATAACCTCCTAGAGGCAGCCAGCCTATACCGTATACCGTATCACCTATTTTCTTTTTAAATAGAGAATACTTGATATCAAAGAAGAGATAGAATTTTTCTACTCGTATTTTAAAAAGTCGAGCAGGAATAAAATGCCCCAACTCATGTAAAACAATAAGTAGGGAAAGACTCATTAAGAAATTTATAATCAGAACAACCGTAGGATGCATATATTTTAATTTAAGAGCCGCAAAAATAGGTCATTCAGGACAGTTGGCATAATGCTAGTATAGATTTAGCGTACCATTAGTTTCTTGGTGACCACACCTTTTTCTGAGGCGAGTTTTATAAAGTAAATACCACTGATTTGTGGCGCTGTAAAAACCATCGCAGGACGTTCATGCAATTGGTTTTTATAATCTATAATCAACCTTCCATGAAGGTCATAGATTTTAAGATCTGTCAAAACAGTATGTTCTGTACTAATTTGAAAAGTGTTGGAAGTAGGGTTGGGGAATAGTTGAAATTCCGCTTTCGCGAAAGCGTCACCTATACCAAGTGTAGCCGTATTATTCTTGCTTATAGTGTTTACATCTGGATCTATTTCTACGGTGACAACGCTAAAAGGAACGCTGATGCTAAAGTTTTCATTAAGATGATCGATGTGCAATACTTCCCATTGTTCTTGACCAGCGACTCCTGTAATTTTAACAGGAAGAGCTACCTCAAATAAACTTACCGAGCTGTGACTGGGCAGCTGCTGGTAGTCCATTGTGATTCCAGTAGGAGTTACTGACCAGTTGATGCTGTGCTGCGGATAGCCTTCTCCATAAATCCAGTCGGCAAAAAACTCGGTCAGATTTTGCCAGCTAGTAGATTCGGCTATAGCTTTAAAATCTGGTGTTTTTGCATAATTAAAGGACAGTTGTGGGTCGTTCAAGTAGTTTTGAAGTGTTTGTTGGAAATCGGCAGCACCTATTTTTTCACGTAACATATGCAATACCATGCTGCCTTTGTAATAAGAGAGATTGCCGTTAAATACACGTCCTACACTCAAGGTATCTTGGGCGGGGACATAAACACTCCCGTTTGTAGGAGTGGTGGCTCGATTATTTGCATTGATGCGCCAAGACTTAAAACCGCTCGCTCCGTCCAGATGTTCCACGGTCAATCCTGTGGCATAAGTAGCAAAACTCTCATTGAGCCATATGTCTTGCCAGCTGCCACAAGTCACCTTATTTCCAAACCACTGATGTGCCAGTTCATGAGCAATTAATCCACGACTAAAGTTACCCATAAAACTTATGGTGGTGTGCTCCATGCCGCCACCCCAGCCAAATTGCGCGTGACCGTATTTTTCACTTCTAAAGGGATAGGGTCCAAAGGTGGTTTCAAAGAAATTCATAATAGGAACGGTTACCGCAGTACTTGCCTGTGCCGTTGCGAGATCTTCGGGATACACATAATTATCTATAGGTAAAGCCGTTGACCCGCTCCCAACTAGATCGGTATATCGGGCATAATTAGTTACCGCAATAGCAATCAGATAAGCAGGAATGGGATAGTTGTGTTGCCATCTGAACCTTTTTCCAGTGGGTGTTGTAGTTTCTGACAGGAGCAAGCCGTTAGAGACACCTGTGTTTCCTGCGGGTGTATGTATAATGACTTCTGTTTGATCAATTTTATCGTTAAGGTCTTGTTTGCAGGGCCACCAGGCTTTGGCTCCATAAGGCTCAGAAAGAGTCCATATAATTCCGACATTATTATGCGTGGTTTGTGCAAAACTTCCAAATCCGCTGGCGATAGGGTTACCGCTATAGGTCACACTTAAACTATCTAAAACGCCATTATTTTGCGTTACAGGCAGGTCGATAACCAGTTCGTCATTTCCATTATTAGTATAGGTAAGTGCGACACCTCTTTGTGTGACTTGGCTTACATTCATATTAGAAGCCAGGTCAAAGGTTATTTGGTTGATGGCACCTACTGCTTCAAAATGTGAGGTAACCGTTCCAGAAATAACGGCAACATCTGGGTCGGTATCGAGTTCTAGACGTACGTATTTAAGATCGTAATTTGCAGTAGCTTGATGTATACTGCGTAAGGTCGGGTGGATCAAAGAAGATTTTAAGAGGCAAGCATCTACTCCTGGCTGGGCATAAGCGGCAAGTGTTTGTTGTGCTGCTGCGTTTGTTACTTGCCCTAAGCTGGTCGAGTGGATAGCGAGAACAAAACACACCAAAATTAATATTTTAAAACTCTTCATTTTATGGAAATTTCTAGCAAGGAAAGTTACAAAACATTCCATATTAGGGTAATTAGGTCGTAATTTTGCAAAAAAGTATCATCTATGCTTCAATTTTTGAATAAAAATAAGTGGCGCATTCTTTTTATGTTTGTCTTGTGCAGTGCTATTATGGTTTCTTTTCAGTACGCACTTACACCAGAAAAAACGCTCTCTATTCTCCAGCCAGATAAATTTGACCCTACTCTGGTAGACGATTCCATGCTTTTTGTCAAAAAGTACCATAAAATAGCTCCTTTTGAATTAATAAATCAAAATGGAGATACCATAACTCAAGAGGATTACACGGGTAAGATTTATGTGGCAGACTTTTTCTTTACCACTTGTCCTACTATATGTCCTATTATGACTAAGAATATGATGTTGGTTCAGGAAGAGTTTAAAAATGACCCTGAAGTACTGATTTTATCTCATAGTGTCACTCCAGAAATAGATTCTGTAGCAGTGCTTAAAAAGTATGCGGTAAAAAAAGGAGTGATGGATACTAAGTGGAATTTAGTGACCGGTGATCGCAAGCAAATCTATGATCTGGCTCGCAAATCTTATCTCGCGGCAAAAAAGAATAAATACGGTGGAGAATACGCATTGATCCATACAGAGAATTTCTTGCTTGTTGATAAAGAGGGAAGGCTGAGAAGTCGCTCTTATGACGGTACAGATCCAGAAGATGTCGAGAAGTTAATAGAAGATATTTACATCTTAAAAGAGAGTTACAAAAAGCAAGATTAGTGATTTTGTATAAAGGTAGCGGCTCGCACTTATAAATAGATTCCTGTTTTCGATTTATTTTAAGGTATACCTATATTTGTCCAAAATTCAACTAATATTTTATTATGAAAAAAATACTGTTCAGTCTTGTACTGGTATTTTCAGTAGGCATGTCTTTTGCTCAAACAGAGCAAGAACTGAAAGCTATGAGAAAAGTAAAGAAAGATTCTATAGCTCAAATTCAATCAAGAGTAAATGAGATCCAGTCCAAGATAGAAGCTATTCCTGGCTGGAAATATGGCGCTTTTGGTACGGTAGGTGTCAACCTCTCTGAATTTAGCAACTGGTATTCTCAAGGGAATGCTAATGTATCTTCTGGAAATATAGGATTGACAATCAACTCTTTTGCAAACCTCAAACAACCTAAATACTTCTGGAGAAACTCCTTGAATGTCAATTTAGGATGGGTGAAATTTGATGATAGAGACGATCCAACAGATGATGATAGTTTTCAAGAAGCAACTGACGTTTTTAATATTTCTACTCTTTACGGTTATAAATTAACTGAAAAAATAGCCATTTCTACTTTGGGAGAATACCGTACTACTATTCTTAACAATTTTAATGATCCTGGCTATTTGGATATAGGGGTCGGTGGTACTTGGACTCCTGCTAATAATCTGGTAGTGGTTGTTCACCCTTTAAACTACAACTTTGTATTTGCAACAAACAACCCTGTTTTTGAATCTTCTATAGGAGCAAAAGTAGTAGCCGATTATACCCGTAGCATTGGTGAGGTGAGTTTTAAAACCAACCTTTCTATGTTTTATAGTTACAAAAGTAGCAACCTTTCTAATTATACATGGATCAACTCTTTTGGTTATACCATCTGGAAGAATATAGGTGTAGGATTTGAGTTTGGTATAAGAGGTAACAAACAAGAAGCGTTAAACTTTCAAAATAACAACCTTGCTGTGGGGGCAACTCCACTTACATTTGATACAGTAGATAATAAGTTGCAGTCGTATTATTTAGTAGGATTGAATTACAAGTTTTAAAAATACAATTTGATTTATTTAAAAAGGCTTTCCAGAAATGGAAAGTCTTTTTTGATGCTGGAAAGTGGGATGTTTAAACAGGAATTTTGTTTTCTAAAATCGACGATATATCAACCCTTTTCTCAAATGGAAAGCCTTTTGGATCGCTCTCTCGGCTTAGCCTCGATCGTCGCTAACCTGTTTTCCCTTTGGAAAAAAGGGAAAAACTTTTAGTTTAGAGAGTTTATTTAGGACCTATCTATTAGGTGTATTTTTAGATATAAAATTTTATTTTAACCGAAGTCCTGACTCTATAGTCATACCGCGCAGCCTCGAATAAATAACTGGGAATTAGAGTTTTTGAATTCCAATTTTATTGCAGGTAAAGTCTTGATTAAAAATGCGCCTAGCAAAGTAATTGCATCTCTTTCTCTTAAAGTCCGCGTTCTTTTTTAGTGGTGCGATTTTGTTCTTCAGGAGTAGTCACCTCATTATTTTCCAGTCTGAAATTACCGAAGTTATAAGTAAAGCCCACACTTACTGTTCTCGTTTCTGGCAAGCTCAGGTAGAAATTATCTTGATTTAAATAACGGGTGGTCATTCTTTGGTTTTGTGTTCTAAAAATATCAGTAAAAGCCAGAGTGAGTTGTGCTCTTCTGTTCCAGAGACTCTTATTAAAACTCATGTTAACGCCTAAAGAATCTCCCCATTCATAAGTTCCAAAGAGGATGCTCGATAAATAGGTGACGTCTACATCCATAGATAAGGTTCGGTTATCTGCAAGGTTAAATCTGTTAAAGGAGTTGAGGTAGAATCCAGTAGTAGAATTGACCACATCAACTCCTCCAGATTGAATTGCTCTGGTTTCATTTTCCATGTAGAACAAACTTGTACTGATTCCCGTATACCAGCTGCTATTTACATATTGGTAAGTGGCAGCGTCTATGCTGTACTGTAATTCATAGTTCAAGTTGATGCTCTGTGAGTTCAATACATTAGTAGTATTGTTTTGAAAAGGTACGTCGTTTAACATGTCTGCGGTATACAGAAAATAAGTGTCTAAAAACCAGGTGTTTTTATGGTTCCAGCTTAAGGTGAATTTGTTATTGAATGCTGGTTGCAGATTAGGATTTCCAGTATTAAAATTAAAGTCATTTATAAAAGTACGGAACGGATTTAAGTCTGCGTATCGAGGTCTATCAATGGATCTTTTATAGCTTAAAGTGTAAGAATTATTCTCGTTAAATTGGTTGGTCAGTGCTAGATTAGGGAATAACTCCAGGTATTCTTGGGTATTCACTTGGCCTAGAGACTCTGAGATTCCCTCTACATCAGTCTGTTCTGCGCGCAATCCAGCGGCAAACGACCATTTTTCCCAACTGCGATCTATTTGTGCGTAGGCAGCAAAAATATTTTCGTCATAAAGAAATAAATCAGATTTTGCGGGGTCAAAAACAACGCCACTATTGGTATCAAAGAAATTTTGTGAACTGCTTGAAGCAACGTTGGAGAATTTTAAACCCGTACTAAAGGCATAATTTCCTATAGAGGTATTGTAATCTAATTTTGCGGTATAAATATCGATTTCTTGAAGGGCATCAGTTAAAAAACTGTTTGTTCCTGTCGTCGCCTGATTGTTGTCAAAAAATCGGGTGCTTAAACCTTGTAGTTGATCGCTATTGGTAAAAATGTAATTCCCTTCTAAAGTTAGAGAAGCACCGTTTTCATTAAGACTGTGCTGCCACTGTGCGTTTACAAAGCCATTAGTTCTATTTTTCTCAAATTGAGAGTCCGCGTTAAATCCAGAAAAGCTCGTTCCTCCATCTGGTAAAATGAGCGTCTCATTTTGATAATTGACATCGTTATTTTGGTTGGTGCTAAAATTACCAGAAAAGCTTAAAGCGTTTTTCTTATCTACGTTAATATCAACAATGGTATTGAAGTTATGAGCTGCACTGCGATCTACTTTTTCTAGTTCTGTGAACCACCTTTCTGACCTACTGCCATCTGGATTAAAGAAACCTATTTGTGAGTCGTCAAACTTGAAGTCTTTCCTAGGGTTAAAGTTGTAATTGGCATACACATTAAGCCAGTTGTTCTTGTAAAAATGGGAGCTTCCTACTTGGTATTTAGTAAAGGTTCCTTGGGTCCATTCTCCGTTTACATTTCCTTTATAACCTAGTGAAATACCTTTAGAAGTATTGATATTGATCACGGCAACACCTTCTGCATCATAACTCGCCGGCGGGTTTGTAATGACCTCTACACTCTTGATATTGTCAGCGCTATAACTGCGTAGTAATGTACTCAGTTCATCACTAGTCAGGTACACACGCTTGTTGTTGATATAAATCACCGCGGGCGAATTTTGAACCATGTAGGTTCCTTCCATTTCAAAGACTCCAGGTGTCTTTTTCAATAGGTTTTGAGTGTTTCCCGTACTTAAGACGGTATTTTCTACATTAAAAATTAATCTATCGGTCTTTTTATCTATAGTAGGTTTGCTTGCGGTTACCACGACAGCCTCCAATTGTTCGGTATCTTCGTCAAGAAAGAAATCTCCTATTTTCCCAGAGCCAGTAATGTTTTGCTTTCGCGAAAGCGTCACATATCCAACAGAAGAAAACTGAAAGGTGTATGCTCCCTGCTCAAAATTATTGAATTTAAACGTTCCTTTTTCATCTGTTGCCGTTGCTTTGTAAAAGGTGCTGTCAGGCATTTTAAAAGTTACAACAGTGGCATAGGGGATGGCGACTTTCTCTTTAGTCCATACATTTCCTGTAAGATCATTTTGAGCGGTCGTACTAAGGACTAGGAGAAAAATAAAAAAGGGTAAATATTTCATTCTAAGAATTTAATGACAAGCTAAAATACCAAACATCAATAAAACTTCCCGTGATGTTTTAGATTATATTTGCACCCTATTGTAAGGACTATGAAGAATATACGTAATTTTTGTATCATCGCACATATTGATCACGGCAAGAGTACACTGGCAGACAGGCTGTTAGATGCTACGCACACGGTTACAAAGCGGGAATCTCAAGCGCAGTTGCTGGACAGTATGGATCTAGAAAGAGAACGCGGGATAACGATAAAATCGCACGCGATTCAAATGGATTATACGGCTCCAGATGGGGAACAATATATTTTAAATTTGATTGATACCCCTGGACATGTTGACTTTTCTTATGAGGTATCGCGTTCCATAGCCGCTTGCGAAGGTGCCTTACTTATCGTTGATGCGGCACAAAGTATACAAGCACAAACCATTTCTAATCTTTACCTCGCTTTAGAAAACAACTTGGAAATTATTCCTGTGCTTAATAAAATAGACCTTCCTAGTGCCAATCCAGAAGAAGTAACAGACGATATCGTAGATTTATTAGGTTGTGATCCTAGTGATGTTATTCCTGCCAGTGCTAAAACAGGACAAGGAATTCAAGAAATTTTAGATGCTATTATAGCAAAAATTCCTGCTCCTAAAGGGAATCCAGATGAACCGCTACAAGCGCTCGTTTTTGACTCCCAGTACAACCAGTTCCGTGGAGTGGAGACTATTTTTAGAGTGATCAATGGCTCTATAAAAAAAGGACAGCACATTAAGTTTGTCGCTACAGGAGAAAGCTATTATGCTGATGAGGTGGGGACTTTAAAACTCACTCAAGTTGCTAAAAAAGAAATAAAAACTGGCGATGTAGGCTATCTTATTACCGGTATCAAAGAAGCCAAAGAAGTAAAAGTAGGTGATACGATTACAGACCATGCAAATCCAACTACAAATCCTATAGGTGGATTTGAAAATGTAAAGCCTATGGTCTTTGCTGGTATTTATCCAGTAGATACTGAGGATTATGAAGATTTGAGATCCAGTATGGAAAAACTCCAACTCAATGACGCATCTTTAGTTTTTGCAGCAGAAAGTAGTGCAGCTTTAGGTTTTGGATTCCGTTGTGGGTTCTTAGGTATGTTGCACTTAGAAATTATCCAAGAGCGACTGGAACGCGAATTTGACATGACCGTTATTACCACAGTTCCTAACGTGTCTTATCATGCCTATACGCATAAGAATCCAGAGGAGATCCTTATTGTAAATAACCCAACAGATCTTCCAGATCCTTCTAGTTTGAATAGAGTAGAAGAGCCTTATATCAAAGCTACCATCATTACAAAAGCTGATTTTGTGGGTAATGTGATGTCGTTATGTATCGAGAAACGAGGTATAGTGACCAATCAGACGTATTTAACCACAGAGCGTGTAGAATTGACTTTTGACATGCCACTTGCAGAAATCGTTTTTGATTTTTATGACAGGTTGAAGACCGTTTCTAAAGGTTATGCCTCTTTTGATTACGCACCTATCGGGATGCGAGAATCAAAATTAGTACGAGTAGATATTTTATTAAACGCACAGACTGTTGATGCCTTGAGTGCATTGATTCACGCTGATAATGCTTATAACATCGGTAAAAAGATGGTAGAAAAGCTGCGGGAATTGATTCCGAGACAACAATTTGATATACCGGTACAGGCGGCGATAGGAGCAAAAATAATTGCTCGTGAAACGATCAAAGCTTTACGTAAAGATGTAACAGCAAAATGTTATGGTGGAGATATCTCTCGTAAGCGTAAGCTTCTTGAAAAGCAAAAGAAAGGAAAGAAACGCATGCGTCAAGTGGGTAATGTAGAAATTCCACAACAGGCATTTATGGCGGTCTTAAAACTGAACGATTAAGTTATAAATAAAATACCGCTTTTTTTGAAGTTTATCCCGCACTTGTAGTCATATCAAAGCATATAAACAACAAAGCCCCATCGATACGATGAGGCTTTGTTGTTTTGGTTAGTAGAATGTTTTAGGAGGATTCTTTATCCATAATTACTTCTCCAGTTTCTTTTTCTATTATTTCTTTCCCGAGGTAAGCAAGCACACTGCCTTCTTCAATCTCTAAATCGAGCGCCATGGATGGGATGATATCGATCTTATTATCGTTTCTTACAAATAGTGGGATGATATCATTATCGGTCTTTGTAATTTCTATAAGTCCTTTAAAATGATCTTGAGATTTGATGGCCATCTCATGAATTTTACCGTGATATCGAGCCACCTCCATCATGTTTACATAATCATCTGTTGCAGAAAATAAACCAGCATCAGAGTTTTTATTAGGGTTGTTGATTTCGGTAGAGTGCACTAATCGGTAAGCTCCATTCTCACCAAAACGCTCGCTGAAACGTTCCAAAGCATAGTCATTAATTTGTGAATTACCAGTAAGCGCTAATAAAAAGCCTATGTTGTTAAATTCAATATCATCAGATATGGAGTCCGAATAAATGTCTGCTGTTATAGCGTCTAGTCCTTGTTCTTTTGCAACACGTATATTGCTCGCATTGGTATCTACTAAAACCACACTACGCCCATGATCCTTTAGGTAAGAAGCAATAATTCTAGAGAATTTTGAGGCCCCTACGATCATGATACCGTTAGATTTCTCAAGAAATACACCTACCATTTTTGCAAACAGTCGTGCCGTAGTAGCATTGAGCAATACCGTACCTAGTACGATCATAAAAACTAGCGGGGTGATGTATTCTGCTCCTTCAACGCCTTGAGATACCAGTTTAGAACCGAATAATGAGGCGATACCAGCAGCAACAATACCACGTGGTCCTACCCAAGAAATAAACAGTTTTTCGTTGGTTTGCAAACCGCTATTGGTAGAACTAGCAAACACACCTAATGGCCTAATGACAAATGCTATGATGGCAAATAGAACAGCAGTTTCCCATCTATAGATCAAGTAGAGATCTTCCATGTTGATGTTTGCAGACAGCAATATAAAGAGTATAGAGATAAGCAATACACTCAGTGATTCTTTAAAGTAAAGCAATTCTTTAAGGTTGGGTAAATTCATATTACCCATTACCATTCCCATCACTACAACAGCAAGTAACCCAGATTCATGTGCAAAAGCATCACTCAATACAAAAACTCCTAGCACTGCTGCTAGAGTAAAGACATTCAATAAATAATGAGGAATGAGTTTCTTTTTAATAGAAAATACCAGGGCATGTGCAAAAGAAAAACCAAAAGTAAAACCGAATAAAACGATCTTACCAAATTCTTCTAAAGCTACTAAGGTGAATTCGCCACCAGCACCAGCACTAATAAACTCAAAAACCAATACAGCAAACAACGCACCTATAGGATCTATAAGAATCCCTTCCCATTTCAAGATAGAACTCAGGTCTTTTTTAAGAGGAATATTTCTAAGGATAGGAGTGATTACAGTAGGTCCAGTTACAATAATAAGGGCAGAGAAAAGCAAAGAGATTTTCCAGCTCAATCCAAAAATATAATGTGCTGACAAACCACCACCTATAAAAGTGATCAGCACAGCAATAGAGATTAACTTACCTATTACAGGTCCTGTATTTAGTATTTCGGCGCGCTTTAGAGTTAGTCCGCCTTCAAATAATATGATACTGATCGCCAGTGAAACAAAATAAAATAAGCTGTCTCCCGGAAACAAGCCTTTCTCTCCATTCCATATGGGTTCTATAATTTTAGCGTCCATATATAAGGTAGCTATAGGGCCGACAAGTAAACCTATAATAATAAGTGGAAGAATAGCAGGGATCTTAAGCCTCCATGCCATCCACTGTGCCAGTATTCCTAATATGATAATTCCTGCTAATTCTAGCATATTTTAATTTTTGGGGAAAATTACGACCTTTTTTACAGGTATTATAGTTGTTCCGCTTTCGCGAAAGCGAAACACGCAATAATTAACCCTATATTTATGATTTTTAACAAATATTAAGCGTTGAGTGATCCCTCATTTAAAAACATAGCGATAGGAATCGCATTTTCCCCTACTTTAGAAGCAAACGTAAGTGAAGCCGCTAGACTAAGTTGTATGTTGGGAGCAAAATTATTACTTATTCACGTAGGTAAAGGAAGCCCAGAAAAAATACAGATCATTGATCAATTTATAGGAAATTGTAATCAATCGCAATTATCCTACGAGCTCCTCTTTAAAGAAGGAGAGCCGGTGGAAGTTATTTTACAAGCGGTTCAAGAATATCGTATAGACTTACTTTTATTAGGAGCATTAAAACAGGAGAAATTTGTAAAATTTTATTTAGGTTCTATCGCTCGTAAAATTACTAGAAAAGCTACTTGCTCCGTACTTCTAATTACCAATCCTAGTGTGGTTAGAAAAGCTTGTAAGCACTTAGTCGTTAACGGTTTAAAAGATGCGCATACGGAGCGCACCATAGAAACTGCTTTTTATGTAGCTCACAGTCTAGGCAGCAATCAACTCACTATTGTAGAAGAAATTGATCAACAAAAAATATCTATTAAAATTGATGATGATCAAAGTTTGCGCAAAGCAAACCTGCTTAAAGAAAAGTTAAAAAGGCAGGAAGAATCAAGAGTGCGAGGGATTTTAAGCGATATTCCTGAAGAACAGAAGAAAGCTATTCATATAGAAACACAAGCTATTTTTGGAAAACGAGGTTATTCTATAGGCCATTACGCACAAATAGCACGTGCTGACCTTCTGGTTATGAACGGACCTAAGAAATCTACTTTTTTAAACAGATTTTTTCCACATGATCTGGAATATATTTTAAAAGAATTACCTACTGATGTACTCATAGTTAGATGACAAAGAAGAAAACAGACATTAAAGGATTTTTTAAGGCATTGCCCAAAAACATTTTTAGTGGTTTTGTTGTAAGTCTTATAGCCTTGCCCTTAGGTTTAGGGCTCGCTATGGCTAGTGATGCGCCACCTATTTCGGGTGTCATTGCAGCGGTGGTGGGAGGTGTTTTAGTCTCTATTTTAGGAGGAAGCCACGTCACTATTTCTGGACCTGGAAACGGACTGGTAGGAGTTATTTTAGTCGCTGTGGCGACTTTAGGATTAAATGGAACTTATGCAGCAATCATATGTTCTGGAATATTGCTTACCCTATTGGGATTTTTAAGAATGGGTAAATTGGCAGATTTCTTTCCGTCCAGCGCTATTCAAGGAATGCTTGCGGCAATAGGCCTTATTATTCTGGGCAAACAGTTCCATATCATGATGGGGAATCAAATACAACTAGACGGCAGTGTGGATTATTTACTCGCGATTCCTTCTACTGTAATAGGTGCTTTTTCTTATGATCATTCTGGTTTTACCTATGCGGCCATCGCAGGTATTTTAGCATTGGGTATTATGATTTTCTACCCTAAAATACGCAACAAATACTTTCACCTCATTCCAGCACCCATGTGGATTGTACTGCTCTCTATAGGGTTCAGCTATTTTTATGAATTGGTATTGCAGCAACCTCACCCCGTAGATCCTGCATATATGATTGCAGATATTCCTACCGGAGCTCAAATTATTTCTGATATTCCTACTCCAGATTTTGATCTTTTGGGATCTTTTGGCTTTTGGGGCAGTGTGCTTGCAATTACTTTGATCGCTAGTATAGAGTCTTTGTTAAGTATCAAGGCAGTAGATCAATTAGATCCTGAAAAAAGACGCTCTAATGTAAATCGAGACTTAAAAGCATTAGGTCTCGCAACTATAGGAAGCGGATTTTTAGGTGGTCTTAATGTAGTTACGGTAATTGCCCGCAGTTCGGTAAATGTAAATAATGGCGGTAGTAACCGCTCTTCCAACTTTGCCCATGCTACTTTTTTAGTGATTTTTATATTGCTTTTTAGTACCCAACTCACTCGTATTCCGTTGCCGGCATTGATGGCCATCCTGGTTTATACCGGTTATAACCTGGCCTCACCAAGAAATGTAGCTAAGATTTTTAGGATAGGTAAAGAGCAGCTCCTTATTTTTTCTACCACTTTACTAGTCACCCTATTTGTCGGGTTGATTTCTGGGATTTTGGCAGGCGTATTGATGACATTTATCATTCACGTGATTATTAATAAAGATTTAGAGCTTTTTATCAAAAATTGGAGCAAGCCTAATGTATTGATGTTTAAAGAAAAGCGAGGTGGTCTACATTATTATATCAATGTAAAACACTATTGTACTTTTCTAAACTTCTATAAGCTCAAAGAAAAATTAAATGCTATTCCAGAAAGTGAAGATGTTGTGGTAGACTTTTCCCTCTGTGAGTTTGTCGATCATACCGTGATGGAAAATTTGAGTGCTTATCAAGATGTCTTTCACAAACGAGGTGGGCACCTGGAGTTGATAGGCTTAGATCTTCACGGCACAGAATCAGAGCATCCTTTTGCTCTAAGGAGGTTGATCCCAGGAATTCCATTCCTTACCGATAACCTAACTAAAAGACAGACCAGACTTCAAGATATTGCTGATGATTATAAATTGAATTACGAGGCCGACGTAAAAGAAGATACAGAGGTGCTGGATGGTTTTAGATACTTTAGAACCAAGCGTATTGAAAAAATATACAACAGGTTATTCAATAAAGATGCTTCTTTTGCTGTTTTTGACATTCATTACTCTGAGGGAGAATTTATTGCCAAAGAAGACGTGCGTACCACCATGCTTCATATAAAATTTGATCATCAGATTCCAGAATTTACCTTAGACAGTGAAGGTTTCCTTGAGCGCGTTTATGCTATAGCTGGTTATAACGATATCCCAATAGATAATCATTCTGATTTTTCTAAGCGCTTCTATTTGTTAGGAGATGATCCCAAATTGGTTCAAGATTATTTTACCGATGACCTGGTGCGATTTTTTGAAAGCAATACCTATTATCATGTGGAGTCTGACGGCATTTCTTTATTGGTATTTAAATCGCAGCATACTGCTGGAGTGAAGGAAATCAAACAGCTGTTAGACTTTGGTAAAAGACTCTCCAAAATTGTAGTTAGAGAAGAAGCCTTACAAGCTTAAACCCACTTATCAAAATAAGTATTAATGTTTAAAGCCATTCTTTTATTAGAGTTGATTTTGTATTTTGCATATCCTATGAAAATACACGCTATAGAATCCGGTAATTTTAAGTTGGACGGCGGTGCCATGTTTGGTGTGGTGCCTAAAACTTTATGGACCCGTACTAATCCAGCAGACGCTAACAACATGATTGATATGGCAGCAAGATGCCTTCTTATCGAGAATGGAGATCGACTGACGCTTATAGATACCGGAATGGGAAATAAGCAGTCAGAGAAGTTTTTTGGCTACTATTATATGGATCACAAATTTGATCTGGACAGCTCATTAAAGGAAAAAGGGTTTTCTAGGGATGATATTACAGACGTATTTTTGACGCACTTGCATTTTGATCATTGTGGAGGTGTGATTAAGAAAAGTAGCACAGGAGATTTTTTAGAGCCCGCTTTCGCGAAAGCGGTATGCCACACCAACTCCAGTCACTGGAACTGGGCTACACATCCTAACGATAGGGAGAAGGCTAGTTTTTTATCAGAAAACATAAAGCCTATAGAAGAAAATGGGCAGTTGAACTTTATTTCTCAGAACGGTACCTATGAGAAACAAAACGAAATGGAC
>Ga0307966_1000797_pt1 | contig 25807 bp, 34 predicted proteins | sample OrgLakmetagen646_FD_203141 | JGI IMG/M metagenome (GOLD analysis project Ga0307966, IMG submission 203141) | Saline water microbial communities from Organic Lake, Antarctica - #646 | ecosystem: Environmental > Aquatic > Non-marine Saline and Alkaline > Saline | place: Antarctica: Organic Lake... | reverse complement strand
GTATTTGGCAGTATGAGCATGAAGCCAACAGCAAGCAAAGACGGTGTTTGTGTCGAGTACAGTTTGAACAGCATTTACACGGTTAACGGTAAAGAAGCGCAGGAAGTCGCAAAAGAGTATTTAAAACCATTTAGCACCGCACCGCATGAGCGTCAAAAGTGGCAGTCCTTTCTTAGCACGCATATAAACGGGCGCGGCTTCCAGGCAATAATACGCAAGAATACAACAATCAACGATATTATAAAGAACAAGGCTATGTTTGATGTTCCTTCTCATATTACGCATCGAGTAAATGACAAGGGGTTTTCTATAATTAATCGGAGACGGTTTTTAAGTGGTCGTGAGGAGGGGTGACTGGTAAGACCAGATACTCGAGTATTTTGTGTATAGTGGGTGCTAATTAATATACACGTCAATTTTGATATGTATAGATTTAAGGGGAATGGGATGAGCGATATAATATCAATTGATTTAGACGATGACATGAAAAATAGCTGGGCTACTGATCCACTTGTTTTTAACGCAATGGATAAAGAATTTAACTTTAGTTTAGATGCAGCCGCAAACCATAAAAATTATAAATGCGATTGGTACCTAACTAAAGAAGATGATGCTCTGACAACTGATTGGTCTATTGCAATACAAGATCACGCCGATGTTAGTGAAACTTCTGTTTGGATAAACCCGCCCTATGAAAAAGGTTTTATAAAAAAGTTTATGCAAAAATGCATAGAAGAAAAAGCCAAAGGTGTAACTTCTGTTTTATTAGTCCCCGCAACACTTGACGCGCAATGGCTGCCAATAAACGATATATCAGAAATAAGAATTATAACAGGCGGTAGGTTAAGTTTTTATCATCCTGAAAATAACAAGAAAGTAAACGGTAATACAAAGGGTTCAATGTTTGTCATTTTTAGGCCGTCAAAGATTCCTTTAAACATTCGACTGATCGATAGAAACGAACTATTAAAAGCAGGTGAATTATGAATTACATAACAGCAATCGATCCAGACCTACGCAAAAGCGGCGTTTGTACGTTGGATGAAAATGGTGAAATAATCATACTAAAGTCAATGACAATGCCAGAGTTAATATCGCACATTAATAACAATCTTGAAAGTACTTATGTTGTTGAGGACGTAAATAGAATAAAGGCAATGTATTCTAGGGGTAAGTACACAAGTAACACAACAATTGCGCAGTCGGTTGGTAAAGTAAAAGCAGCTGCAACTATACTTATTGAGTTAATAACGCATTATACAGGTAAGCCGCCAAAACTAGCTCCGGTTGGACTCGGTAAACAAGTAAAAAAGAATGCTGTATTGTTTAAGGAGATAACTGGATACAAGGGCAAAACAAACGAAGATTGCCGTGATGCTTATATGATAGCTAGATGGGCTTATAAGGAGTTAAAATAATGGGTAGTAAGTATAAATTTGTTTGCGGGGTTGGAATTAATGATGCTGGATATTCAATAAACCCATCAATTAATGGTCGCAGGAAAATGTGCAAATTCTACGAATGTTGGTCTGATATGGTAAAAAGATGTTATAGCGAAAATACACATAAGAAATTTCCAACCTATTCAAACTGTTCTGTATGCTCTGATTGGCTTTTATTTTCAGTATTTAAAAAATGGATGGAAAAACAAGACTGGAAAGGTAAGCAAATTGATAAAGACTTAAAGAACTTAGGTAACAAGGTTTATTCTCCAGAAAACTGCATGTTTGTAAGTAGCCATATAAACTCACTTTTAATAGATAGCAAAAAAGCGAGAGGCGCGTTACCTCAAGGCGTTTATTTTCATAAGAGGGAAGGAAAATATAGGGCGCAAGTTAGTAATTATGGAAAGCAAAGGATTATAGGATCTTTTAATTGCCCAAGGATTGCAGAATTAGCGTATTTGAATGAAAAGTTAAAAATAGTAATTGAGGTATCAAAGAATGAGACAGAAGAAATATCAGCCGCATTATTAAAGCATGCCAACTTAATATTAAAAGAGATAACTGGTAAGACCACATTAACGAAATAAGTATGTATAGTGGTTTTAAATTCATAAGGGGAAGAAGATGGAAATATATAAAACTCGTCTAAAAAGCAAGTTTATACTTGTAGAAAATAAAATACATGTTGTTTTTGATAACGCTAAAATTAAAGATGAAGTGAATGTCGACTTAAGTAAGAGAGGAGCATACATCGCATCTATTTACGGTCTTGATCAAGTAACTAAATTCAAAAAACTATGGGAAGAAATAAAATGAACATACAACAAATGACACAAGAAGAATACCGCGCAGTTGATGCACTAAGTAACTCAGAGTTGCAGTTAATCGCACGCAGCCCAAGCGAAATAGAGTGGAATAGAAACGCGCCCGTTGACAATACTAAGACGGCCGCATTTGACTTTGGTACGGCTTTACATGCTGCATTGCTTGAGCCTGAAACGTTTAACGATAGCGTGTTAGTCTACACCGATACAAAATCGCGTGAGACTGTTAAGTTTAAAGCGTTTTACGATGCGCACATTAACGAAGGTAAGCTAATTTTATTAGAAGATGAATACAGTAAAATACGTTTCCAGGTTGATAGCGCCTATGCTCACCCAACTTTTGCTCAGATAATGATTGACGCGAAGTACCTTGAAGGCTCAATATTTACAGAGCTAGACGGCGTAAAAGTAAAGATTAGACCTGACTTGATTACTAATAGTCATGCTTTATGTGACGTTAAAACAACAGCAAGCATTGACGATTGGCGCAACTCTGCCAAGTGGAAAAATCCATTGTTTACGCACGGCTACGGACATACAGCGGCTTTTTATATGGATGTATTAACCGAATCAAGGAATAGCTTTGTTGACTCATACACATTCCTAGTTGTACAAAAAACAATATCATTAGGTAAATACCCGGTCGCAGTAATTACAATTACCCGCGAAGAATGCGAGCGCTACGGTTTCTTTGATGATGTTTATGCAAACCTGGCGCGTTATAAGCAATGTAAAGCAGATGATAATTGGATTGGTTATGAGTCGTTTCCGGCGTTTCCTGTATTTGATAATCAAGAAATTAGTATTAGTGAGGTGGATTAATGAACTTCGACATAACAAGCTCAATACAAGCTAAATCAGACCAGTTAAACGCTGATGATTTAGTCACAGCGCCGCGAACTATTAAAATTAGTGACATTACACAGGGTAATGCAGAAAACCCCGTCATAGTCCATTACGAGGGCGATAACGGTAGACCGTTTAAGCCATGTAAAACAGTGTTGAGAATCATTGGCGCTGGCTGGGGTAATATGACGGGCGAGTGGGTTGGTAAATCGTTAGTATTATATTGCGACCCTACTGTTGTTTATGGTGGTAAAGAGGTTGGCGGTATCCGTATTCAGGCAATGTCTGACATATCGAAACGGCTAAAAATTAGCTTGTCAAAGACGCGCGGCAAGAAAGTTGAGCATCTTATTGATATACTTGCGCCGGTTGAATTGCAAGCATACCCCGCCGCAAACTTTATGACTAATTTCCCTAAATGGGAAACTGCAATTAACAATAAAAAGATGACAGCAGAGCAGATAATTAACGGCTGTAATGCTAAAGCTAATTTATCCGACGAACAAAAACAACAAATCCGCGACATCGAAAAAGGCGATGCAGATTTAATGATTGACGAAAGCGTAAATGATTTTTTTAATGATAAGGAAGATAAGTAATGAACGTACTAACAATAACCGGCAACCTTGGCAAAGACTCCGAAGTAAAATCATTCGGCCAGTCAACAGTGTGCAATTTTACGGTTGCCAATAAAGTTGGCTTCGGCGACAAAGAACAGACAATCTGGTTTGATTGCGCGTTATGGGGTAAGCAAGCAGAAAGTAAATTACCTGAGTACCTAAAGAAAGGGCAGCAAGTCGCGGTAAGTGGCGAACTATCAACATTTGAAGCTGATAACGGTAAGACTTATTTAAAATTACGTTGTAACAGTGTTGACTTGGTTGGCGGTAAATCAGAGGGTAGCCCACAACAAAGCAAGCCCGCGCCACAAAAGCAAGCGCCAAAAGATAAAATGACAGAGCCAGACTTTGACTTTGACGACATTCCATTCTAGCTACTGGTCATACCACATAACAACAAAAACCATGTATTATGAGTGCATGTATTAAATTTAAGGATTAGGATTATGCAAAACATCACACAGGAAGAACTTACGCAGACCAAGCCGACTTATTACGCAGATAATAAGCATCGCGTTGTCTTAACGAGTAAATCTGATGCACGTCGCCGCATAGAGGATATTGAGCAACAGATCAAGGATAGGCTAGAAAATAGCTTTGATTTGCTATGAGCCATTACCGGGATGAGTGGGAAAAATATCACTCTAAGTTAAAACAAAAGACTTTGTCAGAGCAAAGAAAAGAATTTAACTTGATAAAGCCGTCAACAGGTGATCCAATTGCTGATCTTTTGATAAGAAATAATATTGAACCCACGAAAGACAAAAAACAAAATATGATTTTAGCAAAGGCGATTATGCCAAAGAGTTACAAAGGGGAATAAAATGCAAAAACACAGCGCAGAAGTAAAGAGAGAAGCGGATTTAAAAATAAGACTTGCAATGAAGGGTGATATTGTTTCGTATTTAAGCGATAACGACAGTAGAGTGTTTAGCCTAGACATTGCATACAAAGCCCTATGTGAAGAAATTACATTTACTGATAAACTTGTATCAATGGGCCTAAAAGGATTGCGCACAGACGGCTACATAAGGCTTGAGTCGCTAAAGTGGCTAACCAAAAAGATATATGAGGCAGAGTCCGATTGGGAATTTGAGTGCCAACATCCTTAATGCTAATTATTAAAACAAACCGTTGTCTCTTGCCTTGCCGCCACCGAATAGCCAAGTAGCGGCAAACCAAGAATACTGCCTAAACCACTTGCCATCTTCTGCAAGTATATCTTTTAAAACCATCGACGCTTGCCAGTTAGTACAAGTCTTGCCATTCTCGAATACGCCATCGCGACACAGTACATCATGAAATATCCAGCCTCGACTATCAATATCCATAGCACCCGTAGCACCATCAAAAATATCGCCAGACCTAGCCAAAACCCCGTTATCATAACGTGCACTATAGTAGCCCATTGTTTTTTGAATGACATAGTTATAGCCTCCTTCTCCATTGCTTATGAGTTTTATATGATCAAAGATGCTCACGGTTCAAAATCCGTTTTCTCATCGCACAATCGCTTCCAAACCTCTACTTTTTCAGTTGTCGCAAACTCACGTCTTATCGCACCCACACTGGCGCCATTGCAAAGCGTAAAAATACTTGACTTAACTACTGTACTGTTTGCAGCCGCACCATAGTCAGTTATGCGCATAATTGAAGAACAGCCAGAAAGTAAACTAATACACACGGCAATTAAAAATAACTTTTTCATCTTAGTAACTCCAAGTTGGAATACTCAAATCATCAGTGGGTGTCCATGCCAAATGCACAAAGTTTAAACGCTCTGAGCCTGCTACGCGAGTGGCCCCGTACCGGCCTGCCAGTACCATCAGTTTATTTCGGTCAAGCTCATTATCGTAAAACACATCAACAGCGTATTGGCGTTGGTGGTCGCCTGCTTTCTCTTTAGTTACTTCGTTTGGATGGTACGGGCATCTGCCGCCTGATGTTATTATCATAGGACGGCCATAGTCAGCCCGGATATGCTGTAGCATATCAAGGGTAAATTGATTTACACTGCGTTTATCACACTTAACATGGCCGCAAGTGCATAATAGCTTGTGGTCTGTACTAGGGTGAAAGTTCTTAGTTAATATCAAAATTACTCCTTAAAGAAATACGCCGCTAGGCCTACTATTCCACCGACTACCAACCAAAACGCTTTATCCGCAAAAGCCGCAACACCTGAGTTTTTTCGCGCAAGAATGGCAATGTCATTCAAATCCTTTTCGGTTCTTATAACTCTGATTTCTAGCGCGTCAACTCTATTGTTACTAGCAAGCATCTTTTCTTCGACACGCGCAATTGCAGTAATTGCATCAGCTAGTCGATCAATCTTTTGCTCGATTCTGTCCAGCCGTTTTTCGTCCATTATGGTTTTTCTCTACTTGTTATTTCTGCGTTAAGAATTTCACTTGCCCTACCCTCGCTAAAAACGCCAATTGCTTCAAGAAAGTTGATGCCGTCTTTAACTTCTTTTTGGTCTAGGTCAACAATAGGCACATCACTAAGCAAGTCGTTAAAGTCCATCGCTACCATTCCGTTTTCAGTGCCTGAAAGAGCTAGTACGCGAGTTGCAATGCGCTCTGCTTGCGTCATGCGTAGTTTAAACATGCCGCGAGTAATTAGCTTTGGTTGTGGAATTTTTATTAAAGTCATGTTATTTAATCCTCACGTAGACAGGTAATGAGTATTCTTCTTCTTCATCGACTGAGCCGACAAATGTATTTTCACCTGTGAATTTGTATGCTTTGTTGGTCTGATTTCCAACAACCCAGAAGTTTGTGCCAGTCCATGCTATACCAGTTGTAACTGAATCAGCGTTTCTATTGTAAAAACTAGTGCCTGTGTAAACGCCTGCTAATGTGTATTGATACACAGTATCTGTTATGTTGCCAGCAACCCACAAGCTCGTACCGTCTGATGTTAGTCCTTCAGGGATGCTATCTTGTTGTGCTGTAGAAAAACTAACGCCTGTGTAAGTGCCTGTTGCAGTATATTTGAACACCGCATCACTATTACTGCCAACAACCCAGAAGTTTGTGCCATCCCATGCTATGTCTTTAGGGAGGGATAATTGACTAGAGACAGAAAAACTAGTGCCTGTGTAAGTGCCTGTTGCAGTATATTTATAAGCTGTTTTATTAGCCGAACCAACAATCCACCAGTGTGTACCATCCCATGTTAAACCTGTAGGTCCTGATTCTTGAGATTGAACGGAAAAATTAGTGCCTGTGTAAGTGCCTGCTTCAGTGTATTTCCACATTTTATCTTCATCAGTACCAAGCACCCAGAGGTGTGTACCGTCCCAGTCTATGCTTGAAGGGTTGGCCTCTTGATCGTCAACTTCAAAACTAATTCCTGTGTAAAAACCAGTGCCCTTCTTAGCATCAGGGTAGAGCGCTATAGCAGTGCTAACAACGCCAGATTTTAGCCAAGATTGATCGTCTATTTCAGCTAGACCGTCAACGTCATCTACGTTTAGCGGCTTGACATCACCTATTAAACCGCCACCGCCTCCTACTAATGAACCCAAAAACTTATCAGCCATTACAATATCCTCGCAATTGTCGCAGAGTCAGCGGCAATATGTACCGTTTCACCTGCGCGTAAAATTAAATTATCACCACTATTTAGAACACCTGACTTAGCGTAAATTGTGATCCCAGTTGCCGGTATTGTAACATTACCATCGCTTTGCGGTGAGTTATTCATCACTAGAAACTGGCCTGCGCTAAAAGTAGGAAGGTTGCGCGTAATGTTAGTCGCGGTTAAAACAAGTTCAAAACCGTTAGCGGCTGAATTACCTGCTGTAGTTATAACCTCAAAACCACTCGAACCCAAAACCACCCAATCAGTATTGGCTGCGCTTGGCTCACTAGATTGCACACTTGCAAGGTTAGTTAATAACTGCCAATAAGCACCCTCATGTAGAACAGAATAGGGTACATTTGCTGCACCTGTCAGGTTATCCCATAATCCTTTAAAGTTAGCATTAGCGCTTGCAATAGCCGCGCTTTCTTGTGCGCTAGTTGATGATAACCCTGCTTGTGTAGCATCGGCATCAACTACGACGGCAAGGTCGTCAAGATATTCAGCTAAATCATTGTATTTAACAGCAAGAGGCGATTGATATGATAGCCAATCATCAGCATTATTTGAAAAGTCTGTGGGCGATTGTGTGCGCTTTGGCACTGTATCGCTATAAATTGGTATTAGTGGCGCTGTCATTTAAACTATTCCTCGTATTTCAATTGTTGCATCAGTTATCGTCGGTGTTGAAATATTGTTCTGGAAGTTTCTATAGTAACCGAAAACAAGCGTCGGGTCATTCGTTTCATCATCGCCTATCCATGCGCTCGGTACTGTTGTCAATTCGGTTAGTATGTTAAACACGTAATTTACTTTTGAGCGCTGTATCGTTAAGTCGAAATTAACAAGTCGCGCCTTTCGTCCATCCGTAACTTTAATATTACCAAAGTCATCTTCTGTTACTTGGCTAAAGTCGAGTAGCTGAACACTTGATCCATAATTAGCTTGCCCCAAAACAATCTGACTGCCAAATATAAAATCACCGACTTTTACATCAGTACCGACAATTGTGATTTTTATAGTCGCGCCACGATAGGCGGGTAAATCAAGTTTAAAAAATCTTTTAATTCTAATGATAGGAGAGAAGTAATACGAATACCAATCAGCTACATCAGAGTTGTCTATCATTGGAATGTCAACATCATAAACAACACCTTCGGTATCATCAGTCACTGTAACATTAATAGATGTAGTATTTTGAATATTAAAACCTGCGATTGAATTTGTAATTGACGTGCTTTCAAATTCAAATATTAATTCATCATCGCCAAAAGATTGCGTATTAATAACGGTATCAAACATAGCAAATTTATTAGTGGGTGAAACGATAACCCAAGTTGGCACGGCTTTTAATACGCCGACTTCTGGATCATCGGTTGTAGATGGATCAGCAACACATTCATATAATTTATGCGTGCTAACTTTTATTACTCTGTCTCCAGTGTCATAAGTACCGGCAGACCAAGCCACCTCACCGCGCCCTGTATCTGGCTCGGCAATGGTAGAAGATATTAAATTATCATCGTTAACTTGGACCGGCTTAATTACTCTCATTGTATAGCGCTCCGAGTGTCGATACCGTTAAATTCTAAGCGCTGCAATATTGATGCTGTTGATTTAGTATTTTTAACAACCTCGCGATTGTATCTAACATTATCTTCTCGCATGTTGGCTATTTCCTGTTTTAGCTCTTGGTTTTCAGTACTTGAATTGCTTTGCTCTACTTGTTGTTGTTGAGCGGGTATTGCGGCAATGGCACTGTTAAGCGCGTTAACCGCATCCCCTACAGAGAGTATGCTGTTATCTATACCCAATGCGACATTTAACAATTGCTCGTTATAGTCGAGTATACCATCTAAGCGCGTTAATTCATTTTCATAAGCGCTTTGATGTAATTGGTAAACCTCATCTGCGCTATTAATTAACATATCAAACTGTGCAGATTGCGCGTCATAGTTGAGCGAGTCTAAGCTAAGCTTTGCAGCGTTAAATTGTAGTGTTGCGTCTTTAATTGATAGCGTGTTATCTACGATACCAAGCAGGCTATTCAACTGTTCATTGTTAGCCGCTATCAAAGCATCAAAGTTTTGGATTGAATCATTGTAATCTTTTTCAGCTAAAGCATAATCATTATTAGCTGCTTTTATTAACGCATCAAAAGACTGAACTTGGTTGTCATAATTAAGCTCTTCTAGTGAAGATTGATCCGCGCTTAACTTGTCAATTGCTTCACTAATTGACAATGTATTGTCGTCTATTCCGAGCAGGCTATTTAGTTGCTCAGTTAGCGCATTTATCTGAGCATAAGAATCGGCTTGAGTTGCTAAAATTTGTCTATCAATTGTGTTTATAAGGTTTTGCGTTTCGGTTAGTTCCTCGCTTGCTAAGTCTGCAATACTTGCCAATCGGTTACGATTAAGCGCGTTACTAATGGCTAGTTCTGACGCGCTAGCAAATCCGCTTGAGTCTTGATTGCCTAATCCGCTTGCATCAAGTGATTGCGCACCGCTAAAGTCACCACCGCGAGCCATTGAAAGAGCTTGCACAAGCGAAACACCGCTAGCACCAGACGCGCTATCAAGTGAGTCGATAAGTGATTGCATACTAGAAGCTGTGCCATCTAATGCACTACGCTCACTATTGAGAGCATCAATTCTTGCGCTAGAGTTAGATTGAATCATGGATATTTCAGCGTCAAATGCTTTGTTTAATGCGCTTTCAGAATCAATTATATTTTGTTCACGCAATGACCTTTCAATATCTAAAGCTGAACGCAATCCTTCGATGCGCGACAACTCAGCATCCAACATAGTTTTAGCAGAATTAAGCACTACCTGCGCTCTTTGCTTTTCTAGTTCTATTGCTTGGTTTTGTGCGGCAAAAGAGGTTATTAAAGTAGACTCACTCTTATCATAAGCATCTTGACGCAAAGCCTGTTCATCATCTAGCGCATCGCGTAAACCGTTGATGCGTAGTATTTCAGCGTTGTAAGCGTCTGTAGCACCGTCAAGCACAGCCTGGGCGCGTTGTTTTTCTAGCTTTATTGATTGCTCAAGAATTCCAAAAGCACTACGCGCAGAGTCCTCACGCGCAATACGTTCATCTTGAAGTGCTTCTATATATTCAGCCATTGCAGGCGATAGCTCAAGCAAAGCCGCTAGTGTTGCTTGACCTTCTTCCGTTGTAATGTCTAAGCCCTCGATTAGAGATCTAAAGCCTTCTTTGCTATTAACTAAGCCAATACCTAAAGATTCAAAAACATCATTAAGTGATCCTTCCAAAATTTCAAACTTTTCTTGCTCACTAAAAAAGTTATCAATGTATTCGCTGGTTAATTCGGTAAATTGTTCAATACCTCCAACTAAACCAATTATTGACTGAGCAAATTCGATCTGAATTATTTTACTAACGCCTGATAAATCAAATCCCATTGTCTTAATTTGGTCGTTAAATATAACTTGTTCGCGTGCAACCCGCGTTAATGTTTCAAATAATCCCTCACCTACTTGTTGAAACTGCTTTACACTTGGCACTAGAAACTCAGCAATAAGATCTGATTGCTGGCTGAATATTGCTTGAAGCTCGGCTTCTATTTCTTCACCGCTTAATCCTTCAAAACTAACTTTACCGATATCAATTTCAAAACCTGAAAGTGCTTCTTCTAGATCGACTTGTACAATATCAAACGTATGTGCAAATGCGCCATACAAACCGCGACCAAATTCAGAGAAATCAAATTGATTAAGTGGGCCAATAAAATTACTTTGTAATAAACCAACTGTTTCAATGCCTAAAAGCCGCGCAGACTCTAAAACAGAATCACCTATAAATCCAAATATGTTGCCCATCTGCTGCTGTATTTCGCCACCAATGTCTTGGAATTCATCGCCTGAGCTTTCTGATCTAGATAATCCAAAAAACCGTTTCTTTTTAGTTTTGACAGTAAAAAATGCTTGAGCTTCAACAATTCCACTATCAATTATTTCTCCCAGTGTTTGAGATATAAAGCTTATGCCGTTGTCGATTATTGATCTAGTTGTCGAGCTAAATGCACTAAAGATCCGATCAGCTATTCCACCAAGGCCAAGTAAATCCATAATTCTTGCAACCGGGTCTAACTTTCTTAATAGCCCACCTATATCGCTATCCAAAAATGTAGATTTACCAGTTTCACCCTTAAAATCTAAATCACCAGTTGATGCGGAAAAGCTTTGTGCTAAGTTGGTTATTCCATTTGATAACGCGCTCATCGATGCCCGTATGCCACGTAGTTCGAATAACTGATCAATCTGCAAATCATTAAACTCATCTTGTGAGTTCAGAATAGAATTTGATTTTTCATCACTACCAAGAAGTGTGCCAGTACCCTGTAAATCTTGAAGTTCTTGTGTAGGATCTGAAACACCACCACCGCCAAAAGACCCACCTAGCAGGCTTGCCATTATTCCAACCATTGCCGCGCCAGCAACAAAGCCAACAGGAAAAGGCGCAGCAAATGCCGCTGTTATTGCAGTAAAAGCATTGGCATTTGCTTTAGTTGCTTCGTTAGCAACTACAACCCCAGTTTCAGTAGTACTTGCCGCCATTTTTTGGAATGATAAAGCTATTTCAGTAACAGCAAGAATTTGATTTAATGCACCAAATGCTTTAGCCGCTGCGGTTTTTTCTGCAAACAATGATTGTCCAACCTCGGCAACAGAACGCATTCCACTTATTTCGTTTAGTGCAAGGTCTGCTTTTAGACGGGCTTCTTGCTTATCAAGAGCAACTTGGTCTGCACCGTCTTTTTTGCGGTCTGCGTTTATACTTTCTTGTATATCAGCTAACGCATTCGTCTTTTTAGTATAGTCATCAATCGCATCCGATATACTACCAAAGGCATCAACTATTATAGAGCCTGTGCGAGTCCATGCGCCCCCGAAACCGTCAAGCTTTGCGGTTATGCTATCAAGGTTTGATTCGTTCGCCTTAGCCGCGTCTGCCTCGTCTTTCTCAACCTGTTGTACTATCTTTCTAGTTTCTTGCAATAATTTTATTCTTTCCTCTAATGCTGAAAGCTGTGCCGGGTCAGTAACTCCGTTTTGCATCGCTTCCATTTTAGCCGCGTATATTTCAAATGCGTCAGCGCCCAATCTCAGTTGTATGATTTGCTCGGCTATTGCTTGATTTTGTTCGAGAAATGATTGTGCTGTTTCTTCTGATTCAGTTTGACCAAGTGAGTATTTTGAACTCAGTAAATCCATGTAATAAGCGGCTTCTGCTTTAGAAATTACGCCACTTTTAAGCGCTTTATTTATAAGCTCTTGACCTTCTGAAAATTGTTTAGCGGCATTAGCGGCAGGGTCTAGTGATAATATTAACTTCTCGGTTGCGCCTGTTAATAATTCCATGCTAGTTTTTGCAATGGGAAGTGCTTCACCTAACGCCTCAAGTTGTATTCTTTCTAGTTTTAGCTTTGTTTCTAAATTACTGATGCGAGCTAATGAAGCGCTTGATTCTATTAAGCCGTTGAGTCTTTCTTCATATGCAGATATTTTTTTAGTTGATAAATCAAACTCGTCTTGTATCGCGCCCTGGCTCATACCTTCTAAACTTTTTGATTGCGCCTTTGATATTTTATTGATGTAACGATCATATAAATTAATAGAATCATCAACCCCGCTATTCATGCTTTTAATTTCTTCAGTTAATTCAGACGCTGCATTTTTTGATCCAATGAATGCGGTTACGCCTATACCAAGGGCCGCAATTAATAATCCAAATGGACCCAATAAAAATCTTGTTGCAATACCTAGCGCATTAGTCGCAAATGTGGCCGTTACTATACCTGTAGTCGCAACGCCCATTTTCATTCCGACCACAGCCGCACTAGTACCTAGTAATAACTGTGCTTTTAAGGCCGATGCTTGTACTGCAATGTAAGTGTAAAGAGAAGGTATTAAGGCAACCGCAACTGTACCCACTACAGCAAGAAACGCATCAGAAAGAGCGCCTAAATTTTTAGATGCACTTTCAAGGGTTGAGCCGACACCACCAACCGCATCGCTCATAAGCTTTGAGTTGCCAACAAATTGAACAACATTTGTATTCGCGTTTTGTAAGTTTTGGCCGAATGTTTTTTCTGTTTGGTCTGCTAGTTTTTGCGCTGAATCTTCGTAACCTTCTAATGCGCTGATTAGTATTTCAGCAGTAATACCACCCGTTGCAGCAAACTCTCTTAGTTCGCCTCTCGTTATATTTAATTTAGCGGTTAAAGCGTCAAGAACCTTAGGCGCACCTTCTGCAACCGAGTTAAATTCATCGCCGCGTAAAGCACCAGCGGCAAAACCTTGATTTAACTGTCGGATAGCACCGGCTGATTCGCTAATAGGCTTACCACCAGCAACAAATAAGTTATTTAGTGTTCTAGTAACACCAATTAAGCGTTCGCTTGATATATTTAAATCTGTCGTGCCTCGCAACATTTCAGCATAAAGGTTTACTGTATTGGTTAGCTCGCCGCGCGTCTCTTTTGTAACTGTCAGCAATTGCGCTCTAACTTTTAGCAGATCAGCCTCATTATCTGTCACTTGTCGTAACTGGCTATTAACGTTTTTCCATTGATCAGAATAATTAGCAATATCACGGGCCAAACTTGCCACGCCAATTGCAGCTAAGGCGATACCAACCATGCCAATAACTTTATTTAATGACATAAAATCGTTGTTCATTGACTTTGTAGAGTTGCCAATGCGCCGTTCTGTATTCTCACCTTTTCGAGCAAAGCCATCTAATGCACGCTCGCCAGTTACTAAGCCGCGAGTGTTTACAGAAAATCCGAGTTGTGCAATGTCTGACATTTTTAATACCTTTAAGTAAGCGCTGACTTATTTTAACACTAAGAGTAAAAAGGCGCAAAAATAAAAACTGGTCGGAGCAGTGGATTTATAAATGTGTGGTATAGTTTTGTTTTAGGTTAACAGGATGGATGAATAATTATGAGAATGACTGAGGGAATATTACACAGAAGAGCAAGCAGCATAAGAATGTGGCCTTTAGATCATCTTTCAAGGTATGCGGTTAGGCTTGAAGATGATTTAAAAGCATCACATCAACAAATTTCTGCTAGTAAAGAATTAATGCTTGAATTTAGTGAGTACTTAACAAAAAATAAAACTTCAGATATTGAGGTTGATTCAATATTACAAAATAAAATTTTAAATTATTTAAATGATGAAGGTATAGAAAAGCGTGAAGCATTAAGTGATATTGATAAGTTTAATATATTAAGATCAAAGTTAAGAACTCAATCTGTTGGAGCTTTAAAACATAATAATATTCATAACTGGGATAAATTTAAGGTACTAAATATAAAAGATGCTTTATCACTTGACGGTGTTAGCTATAAATCACTTATTGAATTACAAGAATTAGTAATAAAACATAACTTAAAGTGTGGAATTAACCCATAATAAAAAACCCTCATCGTGAGGGTTTCTTTTTAAATCCTGATGCAAAGCCTTCAAACTGCCTTGCCACCTTATCGCGCATTGCTTCGAGTCTATCTTCATTGTCGTAAAGCTCATCAAGTGTTGATTCACTGTACGGGGCAACACAAGCCTTTTCCTTAGCTTTGTGAGACATGTTACAATATGCTCGGCTCATCAATACAAGTTGCTCAGATTGCCATCCTGATAGATTGTAGGTAGATTGATTGCTAAACGATTGTACCTCTTGCCATGTTAAGGGCGTAACAGACATTGCGCCGGTTAGACAGACACCAGACAATTGAAATAGCATGGCAAAAAAGTCTGGTATCTCTGGCAATGTTTTAGCCGGGTGTTCATCTGGCAATAATTCTAATCGACTTCGCTTGTTGGTATCTTTATCGTTAGACTTAGGCGCAGCATGTAGCCACGCCAGTTGTTTCGCATAAGTGCTAAGTTGCTGACTTAGCTCGTCATTAAATTTGAGCGGTCACCAATAAACTCTTCGGCCTGCTCACGTAACCAGGGGTATTTTAGATACAATCGCATCATTTCTGAATGAGTACATTCGACTGCTTTGCCGTCCTCGATCAAATAACATTCAGTTGTACAACGAGCAAGTAATTCAGCACCTTTGCGTTGTGCTTCGTCCAAGTCAACCTTTTGCTTTTTCTTGCCTTGTGTTTGCTCAAATCGACGCTTAATAGCATTTCGATAAGTATCAGAGTCAGATCCTAAAAGGCGCAAATAAAACGCTTTTGGGTTTTTCCCTTTCTCATCTGTTAATAATTCGCCGGTGCTAGGATGCAACAAATCTAAAAGTGATCCAGAGTTAGCTTGCTTTACTACGTCTAATTTTAATAAATCCATAATTTCATACCTTAATTATTACACCCAAAGAAAGCGGCCTGACAACGATGGATGAGTTCGCGTTCGGTTACGTTAACCTAGCCAAGCCGACAAACTGATTATATATCACTGGTCGGAGCAGTGCAAATAACAAAAAGCCCTCAATTAAGAGGGCTTTACAATACTAACTTAATTTTAAATTAAGCGGCCGCTACTGGTACTATCTCGCTATCAATCTCAAGCATGATAGAGCCTGATTCAATAGAGTCAACACTACCGACTGAGGTAGTAAATGACATAACCTGCGCGGTAAAGTAATCAACTGAACCGTTTTGCTTAGTCACTTTAATAGTAAAGCTGTTGTCAGTTTCTAAAGCTGAAAGCGCGGCAACTTGCCCTGCATCTTCTTCATTAATTGCCAATGCAAGCGTAATTGATCCGTTGTTAAACGAGCCTTTAAACTTTTCAGTTGTACGGCTTGAAAGTGGGTTGTGAGTAACTAAAGCAAATACTTTGCCGTATTCACCTGCGTCTGTAATTTCGCCAATTGGCACTACTGTTACAGCTTCAAAACCTGTTTCGTTTATTGTCGCTGGTGCTGGCCCAATTGATATGATTGTACCGGCGGATGTTCTTGCAGTCATAATAAATTTCCTTCAAAGGTAAATAGTAATAATTAATTAATCATCCGAATTGTATTTTAACACAAACGGTCAGTAATACTAAGTTTTAGTCAATAACACTAAAATTTACACTTAAAACATGAACGTAATGCGTATCTGTCTTGCTAAGTTGTGTTAATGATGTGCTTTTAATGCGCAATGATTGACTACTGTGAGTTAGTGTCAACCCGCGAATAAATGCAGTTTGAATAATTACCGCGTTAGATAACGAAACCCACTTACCACCATTTTCAGTTAATGGCGTTAATAAATTAATTTGATAGATACCTAACATTATATCGCTACTCGCATCAGCTATGCCTATGGGGTTATCATCACCATATAAAACAAAGTCTCTTACATAAGAGCCTGTAACGCTTGTTTCAATGCTTTCGCCTTGTGGTATTAGCGTAAAGCTGTTATCAGTACAAACCTGTCTTAACTCATCACCTAGTGCCTTTGCTACGCTTAATTTATTAATCATTTTGTCAGCCTTATTACCGTATTAACTGTTTGCGTCCATTCGCCTGCGGATATTCTTACCATACCTTGAGGCGCTTGATCAGACCACCCATACTCTAAGCGATCCGCATAAGGCAATGAGTTAGTTAAAAACAACGTTTCGCCTATGTCAAATTGAATGCCGATTGCATCATCTGCGGCATTTGATTGAGGGTCGCCAAAAGTGCCGCCTATTCGCTGAGTGGTTTGCTGTGATGGCGCATTTAAAGCGGTAAACCAATTATTTTTAAATAAGCCACTACTTACTGGCGTTCTTCTGCTTACTTTTTGAACGGTCACAACATAGGCTTGCTTGGCAATCTTTTTCATTCGCCCTTTATTGTTCGCGGCAATCTTAGCAAATTGGCTCATTATTTACGCAACTGTAATTTGCAGTAGACGCGCACACCGCCAACGGATGTGAGCTTATCAACATTCACCACGCGCAAGCCTTGTGTCGTCATTCCTATTTCTGGCAATTGCTCACTGTCAAAAAACACGTAAGCGTCTGTGAATAAAATAAACTCACCGTCTATTTCATTAGACATAAATGATAGTAATGGCGTAATAATGCCACTTATAACTACGTCTGGCGTATCGGGCGTTGAATTACCAAACTCATCAAAGCCACCTTGCTGACCTTTTTTAGTTACACTACCTGCATCGCCAAACTTATTAATTAAGCGTTGCGCTGTCGCCTTTGCCTTTGCGTAATCAAATTTAGCCATGATTAAACCCTGTACAGGTTGCTTGTGCCAATGATATAAGGCTTTAGCATTGCGCGTATAAGTGTTGTGCTGAATTTACTAGCAAGCGCTGTGCCTTCTTGGTACTTCGTCATTTCTTCTAGCACATCAATTTTGCTCTCTTCTTCAATTACATTGCCTTTTACATTTTGCTCATCCATTGAGACAAACAAGCGGCCGTTTAAATGTTGCCAAGCTGACTGAGCCGCACCGCTTTCTATTTCAGCAATGCTTACTTCGCTAGTTGGTAACGGCAAAGGTTGTGTTTCAAGTAGCTTTACGCCTTTAAATGTAAATGTTGTTGTGATGTAATCTAGGGCGCTTATTAGCAAAGCTGAGTTTATTTGCTCATCTGTATAGTCAGCATAGGAATAACCACGCAAGGCTAGCCATGCTTTAAAGTCAACTAATGACAAATATGTGTTTGTGCCAAGTACTAGCATGATTTAAACCTCTACTCTTTTGCGGCTTTCTTGCGCTTTTTGTTTGCTAATATACTTAAATAAGCTCTAGTTGCGTTACTATTTGGTAGGCTGAACGGTTTCATTTTTGGCTTTCCTTTTTGGCTTTGCAGGTTGCTTTATCTCACATTCTACTACAGCATCACGCCTAAGTCGCTCGACTTTTTTTAGGGTCTCAAAATCCACCGGCTGACCAGGCACTAAACCATCTTGATTGAGGCTCATAATTTACACCTTAAAGTTATTAAAAAAAGGAGCAATTAAGCCCCTTTTTATTATTTACGTTTACGCTTTAATGTTAACTATTCACTAATTAGTTATGAGATAGCATAACGGTACATTCTTACGCTCTACAACTCTACCCCAAGAACCTGCACCGGCAAGCTCTGCATTGGTATAGCTTACACCGCTTGGCGTACCAGTGTTCTGGAAACCAAAAGGATGTAGTATCCAAGTGTTGCGTATAAACAATGTCTCAATACCGCCACCGTTACCAAGTGCCGCTGAGCGCTCTATCTCAACCGGTACTTCTGGTGAGCCTACACCGTATCCAAACGCTTCATTACCAAACAATACAGAAGTGTACTTAAATCCGTCAGTAGTACCAGCCGTAACAGTCAAGCCATCGTCAACAATTACACGTAAACCCATATAAGTCGGAATGGTTAGGCTGCCTTCTGAATCAGGCATATAAACAATGTCATCATTTTTAACGGCTTGCGCTAGTACTGCACTGTGAAAACCAACTGCGGTTAATTCAGTAGAAGCATCGCCCAAAGTAAATACTGCCGTAGTGAAAGCATCGCGGTTAAACTTAGTTGATGCGGTTTGATCCCCAACTGCTTCGGCTGCAACGTCAATTACCATATCACCCGAATCGTTTGCAATGTTATCCGCTAAAATACCGTTGGTAGTTGCAATTAAACGAGCCTGCCATTGGCGCATGAAATATGTGTCAGTACGAGCGCGTATTGCGTCCATTGCACGAGTTCCCATAGCGACTTCACTAGCTAGGTCTGCCACTTGCCAACCTTTATTTATAAATGCCTTACGTGCGCTCTGTTCGCCTTGTGTAATCTTTTGTGTTACCGCAACGTCAGTCGGGTCATCATTGGAGTAGTTAACCTCTGATGTGCCGTCTAAATCTTTCCAGAATGGCAGTTCAGCAGTTTTACCGGCTGCGCTTGCTAGGCTGTCAAGAAGTGGGTTTGCGTTAATGATACCAGACTCGAAAAACGCGCTTTTAATGGGCGAGTTTACTGCAGGTAAGTCTTGAAATACTGTTACGTCAATGATGTCTGATAGTTTAGTTAGTGACATGATAGCTTTCCTTTATTTACTGTTTGAGTATGCGGCTTTCAGTTGCTCGTAAAGTGTCGGGTTTGTTGCCCTAATCTCTTTTAGCTCTGCGCCAGAGTATTCTTGAAACTTCTTTCTAACATCTGAGGCACGGCCACCATTGTTACCATGTGCGAGTCCACCACCGTTAGCGCTTAAAGTTGCGGCTATTAACGGTTTAAACACTTCGCTTTTTTTCAACTCATCAATAAAATGAGCTTTGTTCAACGAGCTAGCACTGCCATCATCGTTTAAATATGTTTCTTCACCTGTTTCTGCGTCCACTTTAATATAGGATAAAACAAGTCTTTTAAATGCTGCTTTACCGCCTGTCGTAGCGTGTTCTGATAACTCGCTGGCGATTGCGCTTTGTTGCTTAACTGCCAAACCCAACATACGGTCTTTGTATTTAGTTTCAGACTCGCCGGCTCTGCGCTCTGCATCGGCGAGTTTTTCTTGCCACTGCCTTTCTAGCTCGTCCGTGTTGCCTTCTTTGCGCGCTTTTTCGTAAGCTTCGTTGCGCGCTTGGAGTATTTTTTCCGATTCTTTGCTTTCAAATTCGCTCAACCTTCCATTTAACTCATCATATTTTGCTTCAAAGTTTTTAGCTTTCTTGTCTATTTCATTCGCGGTTTGTTTAATCTTAACAAACCCGGCATGTTTATAAACGCCATCGACCTCAATATAATCTTTCTTTGCAAACTCTGGTAATTCGTCAAACTGCTCTTGTGTATAGTCACTCATTTTATGGCACTGCCTTTTTAAGTGTGGATATTTGCGCTAATACGATTAGCTGATTTAACCTAATTTTAATACTTTTCGCCACCTATGTCAAAATTGCTGGTGGTTGCAATGACAATTCTTCCTCGATTGTTTCAGCATCTTGTACTGTTAGCCCGCCTTGAACGATGATACGTAAAAATTCTGCCCGGCTAATGTCGCCACTTTGTTTAAAGTTTAGATACATTAAGCCTTCTTCTGGGGTCAATTTTGCGGTTGCAAAGTCTCTTGGTAGTTTTAACTGTATTTGATCAATATTATCTTCAATATTATCTTGACCATAAAGCCCTTCAAACATGCCGCAATATAAAACTGATCGTCTTAATGCTTCTTCAAGTGATGATGCCAAACCGCCTAACTTTGCAGTTTGGTTGAAGCTGTCAATGTTTGCGCCAGTTGCGGTCTTTTGAGAGTTATTATCATCTTCAAAACTACCGCCTTGAGCGCGTACACTTGTGGCATTATCTTTAAAAAATCGTTCATACCCTTCTAGCTGAGTATTTGCGCCCTCAATCTTTACAGTAACATCTTCAGGTAAAAAGTTTACTGACCCAGCGCCAGTAGCAACGTAATCACGTCCGTTTGTCTCGGTGAATTGCTCGTGCTTATTCACCGTCATTCCGCTAATGTATGTTGTTGGTGGTAAGTTTCGGATCGCTTCTTTATAATCAGCGCTTACACGATAACGAGAATAAGCTAGATTTGTGATCGCTTCAAGATAACCAAGTTCGTCCGGCAGTTCACCGGCTGGCAGCTCTTCATCTGATGCAATCTCAACAGGCAGCCATTTAAGCGGTGCGCCTGCAACTGTGACATAGTTACGCTCACTTTCTACATAGCCTTTTTCAGCTTTGACTACCTTTTGCTGATAATAATTACCCTCGTCATCAAGCGCCAATAGTAAAAAGGTTTCAATGTCATCTTCTAAGTTTACGCCTACAGATTTTTTAGATGATTTAGATAGTTCTCTGAGTAGCAGGTAGCTCAATTGCAATACGCCACCGATGCGCTTGTAACCGTAATCAAATACAGATTCACGATTATATTGTTTAATATTAGCGCGTAAATCAGCGCCCTGAATATCTGCAATTGAAACACTTTGAGTATCTACATCTGATAATCCGCGATAATCAGTTACTAGAACATGCCATTTTACTTGTAGGATATTAGAGGCGCAAGACTTAGCCAAGCCGTCAAAGGACAAGCCGTCACCGTCTACGTTATCAATTAAATAATTTAACTTTTCTGGTGGTTCAAAGTCTAGCTTTTCAACGGCTAGTTTGCCGAGTATTGTCGTGAGTGTTTGGCCGGGGATCTCTGAAAAGTCCGCGCCTGCAAGATACATACTATATCTAACCTGCGCCTCTTTTGTATTCTGGTCAATCTGGCTAGGGTGCGGCAAATATAAATAACCCTCACGCTTAACAAACGTGCCACCTTTGACAGCGATCCGCACCGCCTTAACTGCTGGCGCCATAGTCGATAGTTCGTTTAGCTGTGTAATAGTATCAATCATTTTTGCACACTGTTTTGTATAATATTAGCATTATAACATTAATATAGGATTTTGTTAGTGTGCAATTCATTAAACACCGTTAGCTCTAATCTGCGCCAACGTCAACGTCCTAAACGTCATGTCTGTAAACCTAGTAAGCGCGAAACCCTCATCTAAAAACAGCCTAGCCCTTTCGACACCTAGCGTATCTTCAACAAAATATCTAGGTTGTTTGCGCAACCATGTTGAGGATCTATTTTCCGTAACTTGATTAACATCAAATATATCTTGATCCTTGCGCCCTCTATACCTCACTTGGCTTGCTGTTTTACCATCTATTGCAGGGTTGCCGCGGCGTTTATTAAGTCGCGCCTGTCGTTTATCGAATAGCTCTTGAGCCTCTTTAGTATCTTTACCGCCAACTGCTGCTTTCATCCCCTCTGGTTCTGTCTGTCCATCTATCAAGTAAAGATAATTGCTTCGCTCGTTGTAATGTAATGGCAATTTTGGCGCTGATGGATCATCAAGTAACCACGGATTATTTGGCGAACTTGAAGCACTCATACATTGTTTTGTTGTGCGGTTGTCAAATGTTGCATTAAAAAACTTACGCTGAACTAGCTCACTGTTTTCTTCCATTAATGACTCACGCGCATTAATCGCATGTTGTGACATTCCAGTTCTTACCAGATTTTCAGCATCACGCATTAATACACCTTGTGTAATGTTACGCATTCTTGTAACCGCTTGCGTACTAGTTTCGCCTAAAGCTTTTGCCGCTTGTATTTGATTATTATACGAAGATGCAACCGATGAAAGATTAAGTGCCACCAACTCACCCCAAGTGCCAGCTAGCGTCCGCGCAGATGATTCAAATACCATTACATCGTTTTTAACTGCCTTGCTAATAGCGGCATCTGTAGGGGCGCGCATAGGTATCGGTAAATCGTTAACAGTGGCAAACATTGACGCATAAAAACCAGCCTCGTAAATTGCTGTATCAGTTAGCTCTTTAGTTAATGCCGCCCAATTTGCGCTATTAAGTATTGCATCGTTGATTCTGCGCTTAATGCTCTTGTCGTTTAAGTCGTCAACGTCTAAAACAATAAGCCTAGCCGCTTTGTATGCTTGGGTTAGGTTAGGGTACGCGTATTTGTTTAGTAGTTCACTAGCTAGGCGCTGTAAATATATCTCGTGTCGTTGATGGCGGTCTAAGTATGTATCGGTCATAAAAAAGCCTTTTGTTTATTAGTTAACCAAAGCGCATCTTCCCTGAATATGGCTTTGATATTGGATAACGCCTGTGTATAAAGTAACCTGTAGCATCAACCCAATCATCAATAGCAGGGTGGTCGTCAAACTTTTCAGGTACACCCTTGTCAGTATATCCTTGTGTCTCTAGCGCTGTAGTAAGTTCTGGACACTTTATCGTATTAACGTAAAACTGACCATGTGATATTTTAGCGTTTACACAGTTTATTCTATCACGCACAAATGGGTTCGCGTTAGGCGCGTCAACTTGATAGCCAGCGTTTGTGATTATATCTAAGTCTGATGCAATCGCGTTTGTTTTGTTAGCCTTACCACTTGCGTCAGGATAAACGGTTAATTTATAATCTTTATATTTGTATAAATTATTTACAAAATCATAAGTGTCGTGACTCACAAACTCATCAACCGCAATCGGTGTATCTCCATCAATGATAAACACGTTAGAACAGCAACCGCCAATGTTAAAATCTATTGTAATGTGTAACTTGTCGTTTGGTAACATTTCGCGGTCTTTGTGATGTTTTTTACGGTCAAAGAAATGATAAACTTTTTTGTCTGAAAGTGAGACAAAATCACCTTCTATGTACATTTGCGCCAGTAATGGATCATAGTTGTCTAGTATCTGCTGAACATAACCATCGGGTAAGTATGGGTTGCTCATTGTTGATGCTTTTATTATTTCATAGCCCGGTTGCTTTTTCTTTACCCACTTGTCATACACAAAGCCGTTTACACCTTGGTCGGGTGTAGTTACCGCGCCAATACTGTTCCCACTTTTGCATCGCTGCCTTGTTCGTTCGGTAGCTTTACGCCAAACAAGTTCAGCCTTTGCTTTAGGCAAGGTGTCGATTTCATCCAATAGAGTCTTGGCAACTTCAAAAGCTATCCAGCGCTCTGGCCTATCATATGACCTAAAGTATATTTTACCGTAACCGATAATCTCAATAGCGTAATCTGATTTATTTGTTTTATAGGGTAAGCCGATAAGGTCAAGCGCTTCTTCAAAGCCAGGTATAGCTCTTAGTTTAAGCAGGTCGTAAGTAGGCATACCAAGCAATGTATTAATGCCTGGCTCTTGCATCATCTGAATTACAAAGCGCATTGTAGCAGCATACGTTTTACCAGCGCCTAGCCCGGCAACCAACGCAGGGCTTTTAGCTTTAGAAAACACAAACTCGCGTTGCGGTGGCGTTAACGGTATATCTACAATCATTCTGGCTTTACAGCGTCCACAATGTTTATAGTGATATTGTTATCTAATGGCGCAATCGGTTCGGGTTGGTCGCGTTGCTCTAACCAGTTTTTACCCAACCATATTAGCATTGTAGGGTTGCCATCCATCGCAGTACTGTACTGCTTTCTACGCAGTGACATTTTGCCAGATGATGACTTTTTACGGTAATACTCCGCAAAACCGCACTTGTTATCACGCTTGCAGGATCTATTAAGCGTATCGTAGTCAACGCCCAAAATAGCAGCCTGTTCTTCACCTGTGCATTGTATCGCGCACATGCTATCCACTTGCTGCCAGTTGATTTTCGCTCTAGGTCTTGCCATTAGTAGACTCCGCTTTTAATTCCTCGTAATTCTTTCCACTTTCAATATGTACGGCTTGCTTGCTTGTGAAGTTCTGCCAACGATTTATTATTACGTCAACATAAAAAGGCTGTAACTCCATTGTAAAACATCTTCGCCCTGACTTTTCCGCACCCATTAATGTTGAACCAGAACCCCCAAAAGGTTCTAAACATAAACCTTTTGGGGGTAAGCTTGATTTCATTACTCTTTCCATCATAAGCACTGGCTTCGGTGTTGCGTGCTCGTGTCTTTCTTGCCCCGTTACTCTTGGGAAGTTCCAAACGTCTCGCATTGTGTCATGTGTATTATTAAAATAAGCGCGTGTTGCGTAAAATTCTTTTTTAAGTTCATCGTGTTCTTTTTTAAGCTCATCGTATGTTTTGTTAAATGCTTTACCATCGGCCTCTTTTTGCATCCTTAAATATTGTTCTTGCTTGGGAAAACACCACTGTGACTTGCTAAACCAGTGGTCCGCCATCGTTAGATGAAACCCAAAGAAGTCGGCCACATCTTTATTATTCCAGTTTACCTTCTCCCTTTCTGAATAAAGATAAACCCTAATTTCTTCGAAACCTTCCCAATAGTTATCAGCGTTATTATTAAAACCTTGCTCACCAACCATAAAGAACAAACAACTTTCGACTGTCGTTGCAAACTGTCTATGCTGGTCTGAATTCATACCTTGTCCATCATTTTTATCCCAGATTATTTGGTTTCTAAGTGTCAGCCTTTCGCTTTTTGATAAAAGGCTGTACCACCAGCGCCATAAATCAGCAGAGTTACCCCATATATAAGCGCTAGCATTGTCTACCAATGACATTCTAAAAGCTATCCACCAATCTTGTTGGAACTTATCAAGGTTTTCATTGTAAATATTATCATTTGCTACGCCATCACCCTCTTTACCCATCCCATAAGGTGGGTCTGCGTGTAACAATTGTGCTTTTTCTCCTAATGTCAGTTTTTGTATATCGTCAACCATAGTTGAATCTCCACACATAACTTTATTATGCCCTAAAGCCCAAACATCACCGCGAACGGATACCACTTTTTCAGCATCTACTTCTGGCACATCATCTTCATCAGTTAATCCCTCGATCGGTTCTTCCTCTAAAAGTCCATCAAGAAAGTCATCATCAAATGCAAGTAAGTCAATGTTAAAATCTAACTCGATTAAGTTATTAACCTCGGTTTTTAACATATCCAAGTCCCAACCAGAGTTCAAAGCAATCTGATTATCAGCAATCACATAGGCTTTCTTTTGAGCATCGCTTAGATTTGATAATTCAACGCAGGGAACGGTTTCAAGCTCTAACTTTTTAGCTGCCTGTAATCG
>Ga0307966_1000796_pt1 | contig 25809 bp, 14 predicted proteins | sample OrgLakmetagen646_FD_203141 | JGI IMG/M metagenome (GOLD analysis project Ga0307966, IMG submission 203141) | Saline water microbial communities from Organic Lake, Antarctica - #646 | ecosystem: Environmental > Aquatic > Non-marine Saline and Alkaline > Saline | place: Antarctica: Organic Lake... | reverse complement strand
CAAACTGAGCCTCCCAAATGACCAGTGCTTTCGGATTAGACGCGCTGTAGCCGAATTCAAATCCAAGGGCGGCAAATTCACTCAGCAAGCTATTGTAGGGATAGAATTTTGCCTGATCGTCTGTGAGGTTATTCAGCGGAACAAAACGCTGCTGTGTTTTTGTGCCGTGCAGCACCACATGTCTGTGACTGAAGGTACCACGTTCCACATCCTGACCGGTCAGGCGAATTGGAGTTCCGCTCTGAAGTAAAGATCCAAATGCCAGAGCTTCAGCAAAGCCCCAGTCTATTTTATTCTCATTTTTTTCGGCTGCTTCAGCTCGTTTAGCAAGCTGTCGTAGAAGTTTTGGATTAGCGTCAAAGTCGTTCGGTACTGTATTAAGTTTTACTGCAATTTCTTTCAGTTTGTCTACCGGGTAGGTCGTATCCGGATAATCGTCCCAATCTTTCTGTTTGGTCTCAGAACGAGCCAGCATTTTATCTGTCACCTCGAGAGGGGGAGAATTTTTAGCGTCTTCAAACGCCTGCTGCAGAAGTTCTTCAAATTCATCAAAAATTGCCTGCATCTCTTTTTCAGTGAAGTCCTCTTTTCTGAGCAGTTCTTTTACATAAATATCCCGGACAGGGGAGTGATTATGAATCTCTTCGTACATACCGGGCTGAGTAAAGGCAGGTTCGTCACCCTCGTTGTGGCCGTGCTTTCTGTAACAAATTAGGTCGATAACGACATCCTTTTTGAATCTCTGTCGATAATCAAGAGCCATTTTCATCGCATGAACGGCAGATTCGGGATTGTCTCCGTTTACGTGAAATATCGGAGCCAGAATCATCTTGGCTATATCTGATGCATACTCTGTAGATCGGGCATCAGCAGGTAGTGTGGTAAAACCAATCTGGTTGTTGATGATAATGTGAATTGTACCTCCTGTCTCATATCCGCGAAGCTGAGACATATTGAGTGTCTCTGCAACGACACCTTGCCCTGCAAACGCGGCATCACCGTGAATCAATATTGGAGCGACTGACTTGTGCGCTTTTTCTTCACCGGCTTTTTGATCCTGAATGGCCCGCGTTGCGCCCTCAACCACTGGATTTACCGATTCCAGGTGACTGGGATTAGGCAGTAGTTCAACCTCAATCTCTTCTCCGGATGATGTTTTATATTTACCACTTGTTCCAAGATGGTATTTAACATCTCCGGACCCCTGAATAGTGCTTGGATCTATGTTGCCCTCAAAATCGGCAAACACTTTGCTATACTCCTTGTTCATAATATTGACAAGAATATTAAGCCGGCCACGGTGAGCCATGCCCAGGAAGAATTTTTCAATGTCGTTCTCTCCGGCCTTCTCCATCAGGAAGTGCATCATAGGTATGAGGGTTTCCGCTCCTTCAAGAGAAAACCTCTTATGTCCTATGTATTTCTTGTGCAAAAACTGCTCAAACGCCATCGCCTGGTTTAGTTTGTGCAGAATATTTTCTTTGTCGTCCTTGGATAGATCGGGTGTGTTGGTTGTGGATTCCATATGCTTGCGCAGCCATTTCCGCTCATCCAGATCGAGCAGGTGCATATATTCAGCGCCAATCTTTCCACAATATGTGTCACGAAGCAGTTTAATGATATCACGGAGTTTGGCACTTTTGAAACCGCCGAGTCCGCCGCAATAAAATTCACGGTCAAGATCCCACAGGGTGAGTCCGTAATACTCAAGATCCAGTTCAGGACTGTGTCCTGGTTTTGTTTCAAGCGGGTTGAGATCTGCCAGAACGTGGCCCCGCATTCTGTACATACTAATGAGTCTCCATACTGCAATCGCTCTGCGATCCTGCTCAAGCGTATTGGCTGCTCCGCTGAGCTGACCATGATACTGATCATCACCAAATGGAAGGGGTTCGTATGAAATATCCAGATCATCAAAAATTTTCTCAAAAAACGTCTCTTCACCATTCAGAAGCTGGTGGATTTTTTTCAAGAAAGAACCCGATTCTGCCCCCTGAATAACTCTGTGATCATATGTGCAGGTGATCGACATCACCTTACTTACGCCCAGTTGGTTTAAAACATCCTGCGCCATAGACTGAAATTCAGCAGGGTAATTAATAGCACCTGTTGCTATAATAGCTCCCTGCTCTTTCATCAATCTCGGCACCGAAGATACCGTACCAATTGTCCCCGGATTGGTCACGCTGATTGTCGTGTTTTGAAAGTCACTTATCTCAAGATTTCCGTTTCTCGCCTTATCGATGATGTCGGCATAGGCGTAGAGAAACTCCTTGAAGTTCATTTTATCAACTCCCTTAATATTGGGAACGACAAGATTTCGGGAACCGTCTTTGGATTTCAGATCTACAGCAATACCAAGATTAACCTGTCCGGGCTCTACTTTGTAGTGTGCATTATCCTTTTGAGTATAGTAGCAGTTGATTGACGGGAAATCTTTAAGCGCCTGAATAACAGCCCACGCAATGAAATGAGTGAATGACGCTTTGGGCTGTCCGCTTTGAAGCAGGTGCCGGTTGATGATAGCTCTGTCTTCGGTCAGCATTTTCATGGGTAAAACACGCAGCGAGGTAGCCGTGGGCACCTCAATACTGTCATCCATGTTTTCAACAATCTTAGAGGCAACCCCTTTTATTTTGTGGAGTTTTGCTCCTTCAGGAATTGCTTTCTCAAGGGGCTCTTTCTTTTTAGGAGCAGGTACTTTTTTTGGAGTTTCTTTTTTAGCTGCGGGTGCTTCCGTTTGAGCATCAGCAGATGCAGATTCCGAGGCTGTTTTGCCGTTTAGCTCATCAAAATATTGTCGCCAGTGGTCGGGTACGTTGTCAGGATTTTCCTGATACTGTTCGTAAAGTTCTTCGACAAGTCCTGAATTGGGGCCAAAAACTGCTTCTAAAGATTTCAAAATGGGTATCTGTATGTGTGTTTAATAGAGTTTTCGAAAACAAGGGCTCCTATGCCGGGCAAATATTACCAACCGATATAGTGGTGGTTTATAACCCAGAGGAAATAGCGTTACCAAATTAACTATTATATCTTAAAAAAACGATTGTATTCAGGTTACAAAATGATCTGAATCTTTTACCAAACTTAGATTTAATGGCTCTGCAGTAATGGTTATATTGATCGGGTCAACAACCCAAATAGTTTGCAAATAAAACGCACATGAGCAGCAGCAGTAACGGTACACCCACAGGGGCGGAAGAGATTACATGGGACCTGTCCGACCTCTATTCATCTATTGACGATCCATCCCTCAAAGAAGACCAGCAGAAGGTGCGATCGCTCTCTCTTGATTTTTCAGAAAAGTATAAGGGAAGAGTTGCAGATCTTTCTGCCGAGGAACACGCTGAATCACTCAAAGAATACGAAGATATTGTTCAGCTGGCAGGTAAAATTGGATCATTTGCCCAGTTAAAATGGTCGACCAATACGGAAGATCCGGCATTGGGAAAACTGCTTCAGGAAGCAAGGGAACTTGGCTCCGAAATTAGTCAAACACTGGTATTCTTCAGCGTGGAATGGCTGAAAGTAAGTGATGAACAGGCCAATAAATTGATTGAAAACCCCGCACTTAGCAAATGGGAACACTATCTCACAACATCACGCCTGTATAAGCCTCACACAATGAGTGAAGAGGCCGAGAAAGTGATGAGCGCAAAATCCGTCACCTCACGGTCAGCGTGGAATCGATATTTTGATGAAACACTGGGAGCGGCTCGATTTGATCTTGACGGAGAATCGCTAACCGAGCAGCAGGTATTAAGCAAGCTTCATAGTCCTGATCGGGACATGCGAAAAAGGGCACATCAATCACTGACAAGTACATTCAGGGATCACTCCAGAACTCTGACGTATGTTTTCAACACGATTTTGTCTGACAAACACACTAATGATAAGTTGCGGGGTTACGATAGCTGGATTTCCTCACGGAATCTCGCGAACGAGATCGATCAGACAACGGTAGACAGCCTTATTACGTCTGTAACCGGTAAGTACGATCTGGTGCAGCGCTATTATAAATTGAAGAGAAACCTATTAGGTGTCGATAAACTCTATGACTACGATCGATATGCCCCGTTGAACTCCACGCGAAAACAAATTAGCTGGGACGAAGCAAAGGAAAATGTACTTGAAGCTTATGGAAATTTCCACCCTGATATGAAACAAATTGCCGGAGAATTCTTCAGCAAACGCTGGATCGATGCGGCTATTAAACCCGGGAAACGGGGTGGGGCTTATTCTGCCAGCACAGTAACCTCGGTTCATCCCTATGTATTTATGAACTTCGATGGACAGCTGCGCGATGTACAAACACTGGCTCACGAACTGGGCCATGGCGTACATCAGTACCTATCCAGAAAGCAGGGAGAACTGCAGTCTTCCACACCGCTGACTACCGCAGAAACAGCATCTGTCTTTGGAGAAATGCTCGTGTTTAATCGCCTGATGGAGTCTCTGGAAGATCCGGAAGAGCGGCTTGCGCTGCTTACCAGCAAGATTGACGATACAATAGCGACTGTATTCAGGCAAATTTCCATGAACCGTTTTGAGGATAAAATTCATACCGCCCGCCGAACTGATGGTGAACAGACAACGGAACAGTTTTCTCAGCTTTGGTACGATACACAACATGCTCTTTATGGAGATTCCGTTGAGCTGACCGATGAGTATAAGCTATGGTGGTGTTACATTCCGCATTTTCTGCACACGCCGGGCTATGTATATGCCTACGCCTTTGGCGAACTTCTGGTGTTGGCTCTGTATGATGCCTACCGAAACGGTCAGGAAGGCTTTGCAGACAATTATATTGAGTTACTTGAGGCGGGTGGTTCAGACTGGCCTCACAACATTGTGAGTAAAATGGGAATTGATATCAGGGATGAATCTTTCTGGAACCGTGGCCTTACGCTGTTTGAAGATATGATTACCCGGGCCGAAGAACTGGCAAAAGAAATTCAAAAATAAACGGTAGCAATCGTTGATGAAAAGAGAAGAGAAGTCGCTTGTTGAATTTAAGCAGATTATGGACGATGTCGTTCACCTGCTTAGGAAATCCACGCGTGCACAAACCGTCTATCTGTATTGGGTTAACCGGGCCAGAAAGCAGTTTGTGCTGGAAACGCAGTCGACATCTCTGACAAATGTAATGTTCAGTGACAGAGTGATGTTCGATCAGCATTTCCTTGAACCTTACATCGACCTGCAGGAGGTAAAAGCACTGAAGGTCGGACGTGACGTAGAACGGGACGAACTGAAGCACTACTACGATTTCGTGCCGGTTCGGCACCAGCTGCTGATCCCATTCAGAAATAATGGTGAAACAGTAGCCATCACCGTTATTGAAACCGAAACAGCGTTCTCGGTATCCGACCACGACGAGTCTATATCCGCCTACAGGAATGCACTTGTCAACGTTCTGAACACTTATCTTGAGCTCACCGATCTTTACGGTCGGGAAGAGGTGTGGACTGACTATGAGACGTCTTTGGAGAAGATCAATCCAAAATACCATAAAGTAGAGATATTAAACCAGATGGCGGTTGAGATGCAGAAACTGCTGCCTTCGGGTGGTGTTACTGTCGTTTTGCGCGGGATGGAAGTGTGGACGTCTGTATTTAATACATCCGATTCAGAGATAAGTCCTGTTCCGGGCCTTGTAATGGAAGAGAAATCGATGACCTACGATGCACTCCAAAAGGGAGAACCGCAATTTTCGATTCATTTCAATCAGAACCCGAAACGGATATCTGGGGATGAGCGAAAGACGGAGGGAGCCACTCTTGCGGTTCCTATGGTCATCAACGGGCGGAGACATGGAGTAGTCCTGGCGTATGATAAGAATCCACTTACATTTAAGGAGTCAACAAAGCACCAAATAGTCAATCTTGTAAGGACTGCGGTTTTGTCAATTCAGGTAAATCTCGATCGCCTTCCGGTTGATAAAGATCTGTTTACATCAGATTACGGAAATTTTATTCCTGATCTGTGGGAGCTTTCGCTTCAAAAAGAACTAAATCACAAGGAAAAACGGAACCACACGCCCTGGTTTGGTCTTATAACAATAGATAATTTGCAGGCTCTTCGATCTAAATACAGACTTGAAGAGTTGAATCGTATTCAGCGCACGCTTGTGAAGTCACTTAACCCCAATCGGTTTGGGGCCAATGGATTTATTGGATTTAACAGTGATTATGTGATGACCTATCTTGTTTACTGTTCGTCTGTGGAAAAATATAACGACTGGGCTCAGGCTTTGAACGAACAGTTTCGTTCGGCATTAGAACTATCAGACGGAAAGCAGATAAAACTTAGTCTTAAACATGGATCTGTGTGCGTTGACTCAAGTTTCAATGATGTTCACGATATTATTTCAACAGCTAAAAAAGAATTGTCCGGTGAATTGAATGCCACCGGGTAACCTGAGGTAGGTCGCTTTTATGTCAAGATTTATAGTGTTGGTTATTGATGGTTTGGGGATTGGAGCTCAGGAAGATGCGGATCAGTATGGCGATTCAGCAGCAGATACGCTTGGCCATGTGTCTGAGATTACCGGCTGCAGGCTGCCCAATTTTAGTAAGCTTGGTCTGGGAAACATCAGGCCACTGGCATCGGTCCCTGAAACGGACAAACCGCTCGCTTCCTGGGGAAAGATGCGGGAAGTTTCGGCCGGTAAAGATTCAACAACCGGCCATTGGGAGCTTGCGGGAATTCAACTAGAAGATCCGTTTCCAACATTCCCAAACGGGTTTCCGGAGTCTGTAGTTAGCGCGTTCTGTGAAGGGATCGGGGTTGAAAAGGTTCTTTGCAATCGACCCTATTCAGGCACAGAGGTGATTGCAGATTATGGAGAAAAGCATCTGAAAACAGGCTATCCGATACTTTATACGTCGGCCGACAGCGTGTTCCAGGTAGCCTGTCATGTTGATGTGGCAGACGTTGAAACTCAGTATTTGTGGTGTGAATTTGCACGAAAGCAGGTGGCGGTAGGAGACGCTGAAGTTGGCCGTGTCATTGCGCGACCGTTCGATGGTAATCCCGGACGTTTCGAACGCATATCGGACCAGAGGAAAGATTTTTCTTCAATTCCTCCAACTCCAAATCTGATGTCTCTGCTTCAGGATAACCAGATCAAAACGTATTCCATCGGAAAAATTATTGACCTGTTCGCAGGAAACCACTTCACGCAGTACAGAAAGACAAAAAGTAATGCCGAGGGTCTGTCTCAGCTATTAAGCCTGCTGAGTGCGAATATCGATCAAAGTTTCATTTTCACCAACCTCATTGATACAGACCAGGTTTACGGGCATCGGCAGGATCCTGAGGGGTACGGAACATGTCTGGAGGAGATCGACAGGGCATTACCTGCAGTATTGGGTAAGCTAACTGACGACGATGTGCTGGTGATTACCGGTGATCATGGTAACGACCCGGCAGATGACAGTACCGATCATACAAGAGAATTTGTACCTCTGCTGGTCTATAGAAAAAGATCATCTGCTCAAAATCTTGGCATACGGGCGACGTTTTCTGATGTAGCGGCCTCGGCGCTTTCGACCTTTTCAATAGAACCCGGACTGGCAGGCACGTCCTTTATTGACTGAAAAGAGTTAAATGAACATTACTTTCCTTTTAAACGGAAATTTTATATTTTTGTTGATTGGAACTATTTATGTCAAGCAATAAATATCGCCTTCGTACGTATCGTCCATATATGATCATTTGCCAAGTCAATCCCTTCGTAGTAAAACCAATCAAATTATTTAATTGTGGCTAAAAGCTCAGGAATTTCTACACGCGAGTCTGAATCCTTAGACCGTTATCTTCACGAAATTGGAAAAGAGAAACTTATCACGCCGGATGATGAAGTTCGCCTTGCCAAGGAGATTCAAAAAGGATCACAGCGTGCTCTCGAGGATCTTACAAAAGCAAACTTGCGGTTTGTTGTATCTGTTGCAAAACAGTATCAAAATCAGGGTCTTTCTCTTGGAGATCTGATTAATGAAGGTAACCTCGGTTTGATTAAAGCTGCTAAACGGTTTGATGAAACTCGTGGATTTAAATTTATTTCATACGCCGTGTGGTGGATCCGGCAGTCCATTCTTCAGGCGCTGGCAGAGCAGAGCCGGATCGTTCGACTGCCGCTGAACAGGGTGGGAGCACTCAATAAAATTGGTAAGGAACTGTCGAAGCTGGAGCAGGAATATGAGCGCGTGCCGTCTGCTGCTGAGCTGGCTGAAAGCCTTGAAATGACGGTATCTGAAGTTGCAGATACCCTGAAAATCAGTGGTCGACACCTTTCAATGGATGCTCCGTTTGCTCAGGGAGAAGATAACCGACTGCTTGATGTGCTGGAAAACGAAGAGATTCCAGATCCCGACAACGAACTGATGGGGGAATCTCTGAAAGTTGAAATTGAACGTGCACTTTCAAAACTTACCAAACGTGAAGCAGAAGTGATACGGCTCTACTTTGGAATTGGCCGCGAACATTCGCTCACACTCGAAGAGATCGGAGAACGTTTTGACCTGACCCGCGAACGAGTGCGCCAGATTAAAGAGAAAGCCCTGCGTAAGTTACGGCACCACAATAAAAGTGCAGCACTTCGCGCGTACTTAGGATAATACTTTATACGGGATGGTGAGTAGGTTATCATCTCTTATTAGATTACAACAGACTTACACTCAAAAACCCATTGTAACCCAATGGGTTTTTTTATTCACATGAACATGTGATTTCCTTCCGTGGCAGTTCTTGTTAGATTATTGTTATTATGCGTTATTCATTTCTTGCAATCGCTGTGGTACTTCTTACCGGGCTTTTCCATTTCACGGCAGCCCAAACTATGCCGTTTCGTACCTATTCTATTGAAAACGGGTTGAGCGAGTCCGTAATTCACAGCATGATACAGGATGAGAGAGGTTTTATCTGGTTGGGAACAGGGTTTGGTTTAAACCGTTTTGATGGCGTTCAATTCAGGAAGTGGTATGAGGAAGACGGGCTGCCGAATAACCGTGTAAATGCGCTCAGGCAAACTCGAGATGGAAAAATATGGCTAGGTACCGACGCAGGGCTTGCTTATCTGGACAACGACAGCATTTATTCACCACCATCTTTTGAACCTGTAGCAGAATCTGTTGTTCTATCAATTTATGAAGATAGCGACGGTTCAGTTTGGATTGCAACTGAAGGCAGCGGTTTATGGAAGTATGAGATGTCGGGCACATTTACAAATGTTTCGAATGAGCACGGATACAGAAATATGATGGCTCGTGCAGTAGTTCAAGATGCGAACGGCGTTATTTGGGTGGGCACATCTGAGGGCTTGTTCAGCTATGATGGCAGCAGCTTTAAAAAGTACCGGCACTCAGACGGTATTCCGGAGGTTCCTGTAAATGAGATGAAAGTGAATTCAAAGGGCGAACTCTGGATGGCAACAGGCGCCGGCCTGATGGTATTGTCATCGGATAGGACTGACATATTTGATACAGCTGCGGGCTTAAACGATGGTCGGCTTCATTCACTTTCATTCACAAAAGAGGGTGGAGTATGGGTGGGATCGGAATCCGGGGCCTCTTACTTTGATGGTGAAAGTTTTGAGAATTACACATCGGAAAACGGGCTAAATGCCGTAATTGTCTACGAAACGATGGTTGACCGGGAGGGGAATGTATGGCTGGGAACCCTGGGCGGTGGCGCTAACATATTTCTTGGTAATCTGTTTCAGAACTACAGCGTTGATACCGATCTGTCAAACAACGTTGTCGTGGGTTTCGAAGAAGATCACCTTGGGAACATATGGATCGCTACCTACGGTGGAGGAATACACAAGTATGATGGACAAGATTTTGAGCGCTTTAGCCAGGCAGATGGCCTTGTGGACAATAAAGTATATGTTATTAAAGAGGATAGCCGTAACAGGCTCTGGATTGGAACGCGAACCGGCATCAGTATTTATGAAGATGGTGAATTCAGAACTATTCCTGAGAGTGTTTTCCCCTTCCAATATATAAGAGACATTTTTGAGGATGAGGAAACCGGGGATTTTTGGATTGCCACGTACAACAGTGGTGTAATTCGGTTTGACGGGGAGGAGTATGAGCAATACGATACAAGCAGCGGGCTGCTAAATAATACGGTCATGAATATCAAAAAAGATCAGCAGGGTCGCATGATTTTTGCGACTTACGGTGGAGCAGCAATTCTTGAAAATGGCACGTTCGAGCATATTACTATCGCGGATGGTCTTCCCAATAACGGCGTCATTCATATTTATATTGATGATGAAGGAACCAAATGGTTTTCAACATTCAGCGGAATTGCATCTTATGATGGTGAAAATATTCGTGCTATTTCAACCGAAGCACAACCGAATACCATCAGTTATTTTGTTTTACAAGACGCAAGCCGGCGATATTGGGTAGGTACAAACAGAGGTATTTATCTTTTTAAACCTGAGCAGTTTTTTAATGCAGGATCCCGTGTAGAGCTTATCAAATCATTTAAACTGTTTGACCAGAACCAGGGGCTTGTTGCCAATGAATTGAATGCGGGAGGAGCAATGGCCGCTTCAGATCAAACCATTTGGCTCGGGTCAGTTGAAGGGCTAAGCCATTTTTTCCCGGCACGAATCGGTTCGAACACCACGCCACCAGGCATTGCGTTTGAAGAGGTAATGATGAGCGGTGAGCTTCAGCATGACTTTACTGAAAAAGAGTTTAATCACGACCAGAACTTTCTGCAGATTGGGTACACGGGACTGAGTTTCGAAAGTCCGGCTCAGATACTATACGAGTACAGATTATCCGGGCTTGAGGATGAGTGGCAAACCACCCGTGAGCGAACAGTCCGCTATACATCACTGCCGCCCGGGGACTACAGATTCCGAATTCGTGCGTATAATGCCGATGGCGTTCGAAGCACGGATGAGGCGCGATTTACGTTTTCAATATATCATCCAATATGGCAGCAGTGGTGGTTTACGGCATTGATCGGTTTGGCGGTTATCGGCCTGATACTGTTCTATTACCGACACTTCAGAGCAAGAAAACAGATAGATATTGAACGAATGAGGGTGCAAATTGCTAGTGACCTGCATGACGACGTAGGGTCTAGCCTTACGGAGCTTGCATTGCAAACAGATTTTTTACAGGCTGGAGAGGTTTCTAATGAACTAAGAGACACGCTTAAACAACTGGGAGATCAGAGCAGAAAAATTGTGACCAGCCTGGATGATATCGTTTGGTCGATAGATGCCCGAAATGATACTGCCGGTGACATGACCGATCGAATGCAGGATTATGTGAACCAGATATTCAGAAGCGGAACGCCGGAAGTGCACTACCATTTCGACAATCTGGAGATGGACGACCGCCTGCCGGTTAATATTAAAGAGAATATTTATCTGATTTTTAAGGAATCAGTTAATAATATTGCAAAACATTCAAACGCCGACCGTGTTGACATAACATTTGCTTACGATGGAAAAGATTTTCAGCTTAAAGTGGTTGATAATGGAACAACATCAAATGGCCGCCGAAAAAGTGGTCAGGGTCTGAGAAATATAAAGTTAAGGTCAGAACGGATAGGGGCAGACGCGGACATTCAGAACGGTGAAGGCTTTACTGTTCAGGTAGAAGGCAACGTTTAAACAGGCAACGAGGACAAAGTTATGATCAACGTAGGGATTGTAGAAGATAACGAGAAAATCAGAGGGCTAATTCAGAAGTATATCGATATGCAGGATGGGTTGTCCTGTAAAGCCGCGATGGAGTCTGTCGAAGATATGTTGGACTATCTTGAAAAAGAGGACAAACCGGGTGTACTGCTCATGGATATTCAGCTGCCGGGAATGTCAGGTATTGAAGGGATCGGGATCATCAAAAAGAAATACCCTGAAATTGAGATTATCATGCTCACTGTATATCACGATTCTCATAAAATCTTTGATTCCCTGATGGCCGGTGCTTCGGGTTACCTGCTGAAACATACATCGCTGCCAGAAATCAAAGAGTCGATTGAAAACCTTGCTGCAGGAGGCGCACCGATGTCGCCTCAGATTGCCCGAAAAGTTATTCAGCATTTTAATAAAACAGATAAAAAGAAAGAGACGGAAAGTGACTTGACGCCCAGAGAACAGGATATCGTGAATGGATTGGTCGACGGCCTGAGCTATAAGCTGATTGCAGATCGTTTTGATATCTCAATTGATACGGTTCGTGCACATATTCGAAACATTTACAAGAAACTTCACGTTAATTCAAAAGCTGAAGTCATCACAAAATCCCTCAGAGGCGAAATTTAGTCTCTTTTACCGCGAAACGGGGTTTGTGATGTGATGCCTTCACATGTTTATGTGATACAATATGAGTTTGGAATACTGTATTTTACTTACAGAGAATAATTTTAACAACAGATCCGGTGGATGCCATGAATGCCGTCACAATTAAATCCATACTTTTAGCAGTTGTTGCAGGTTTTTTTGCAACTGGTTGCTATACGCAACTTGAAACAGTTGAACGAGGTCAGTCGGTGTATAAGTCACCGACAAATTCAACGACTGCCACTCAGCGACCGCAACAGCCTCAGAATGAAGAAACCCCCGTACGCACTGAACGGCCTGAACGAGCCGGGCAAATTGTGAATGAGGAAGATTATGAGCTTGGATATCAGGACGGATGGGAGGATGCTGAATCTTACTTCTTTAAAGATTATGAAACTGAGCAGTGGTACGACGAGCAGGGTGCCTCACTCTCCAATACATACAGATCCGGATCAAAAGTAGTCAATAACTATTATGGTTATAATGATCCATATTACTATTCTCCATATTACTCTTCATACTACCCTTATAGCGCATATTATGGCTATCCAAGATTCAGACATGGGTTTCACTTTTCGATAGGATGGGGCTATTCTCCTTTTGGCTACTACTATAGTCCTTACTATACGGTATATCCCGGTGGTTTTTATTACGGAGGATATAGTCCGTATTACGGATATGGATACAATAATTACATTTATATAGCGTCTTCTTCCTCAAGAGCTGTCCGAAGCAATCAAATCAGAACGTCAGGATTACGGTCGTCTGGTATACGGCCCAACGGACGAACCAGAGCTGAAGCGAGATCTAATATTCGTACAACACGAACAGATGCACGGTCAAATATCAGAAGCCGTCAAATTGAACGATCGTCATCGCGGTCAAATATACGCCGAAGTACCGGAACCGTTCGGTCACGTGGAACTACCAGGAGTACGGTCAGAAGCAGATCTACCACGAGAAGCAGCGGAAGCAGTGTGAACAGGTCAACAGGAAATCGAAGCAGAAGCAGTGGCTCTGTACAGCGACGAGGCAGCAGCAATAACCGTAGCAGCAGTGGTAATGTAAGGAATCGAAGCAGTAACCGAAGTTCATCCGGCAGCGGAACAGTCAGAAGTCGCGGAAGCTCAAGCTCCTCTAACCGATCGACCGGAAGCAGCGTGCGACAGAGAAGCGGAAACAATGGCAGTACCGGTAGCAGTACAAGGAGCCGAAGCGGCAATCGAAACAATAATGAATCAGCTGCGGCAGTCAGCAGCCGAAATAGCGATCGCTCGCAGATTACAGTACTACCACGTCGCACATCATCAACAATTACAAGAAGTTCACGGGCGTCATCTGTATCAACGTCAATTCTTCAAAACAGAATTCGGACAGTTGAAACGGGAAATCGCTCTTCACGGTCTAACTACCAAAGTTCGAGCCGGTCAGGTGGAAGCAGTTTCCTGAAAAGGTTGGGATCGTCCGTTTTGAGATCAGCTATAAACAGCGGCGGCAACTCTGTGATCAATAGAACCCGAAGCAGTAGTTCAGGTCGCTCTGGCAGCTCTGTCAGATCGTCAACCAGCAGATCATCAAGCTCAGGATCATCTGTTAAGAGTACCCGTTCAAGTTCCAGCAATAAAAGCCGGTCCTCATCAAGTAGAAGCCGGTCTTCTGGTTCAAACGACAGAAACAGATAAACAGACATCAGTATCTAAACTGAAGAATTGGGTCTGTAAATTTTCATTCTAATATTAATACTACGGGAAAATTATGTCTACCATAAAACGACTGATCACAATGGTTGTACTATTTCTGGGAATCGCTGCACTGGCAGGGGCTCAAAATATAAATGACGCTTTGTTATTTAGTAACCAGGCTGTTCAGTTTGGAGATCAGCGAGAAATTATCAATCCAGTGACCGGCGTAATGCCGGGAACAGCTTATGGGTCGGGATTCGGGTCGTTTTTGGATAACCCAGCCAGCATGGCACTTTTTGATAATAGCTTTGGAGAGTTTGGACTTTCATACAGAGCTGTAAGTGAAGAGGCTAACTATCTGGGAACATCCCGTTCATTTGATGATAACCAGACCAAAATTTCAAATGTTGGGTTTATTTACTCATTCCCTACCACGCAGGGAAGTCTCGTTGTCGGAGCCGGGTATAATCAGCACACTGCCGCGAATCGAGCCCTTGGAATAAATGCCAGAAATAATAACAGTTCAATTACCGACCAGTTTAAAACACCCGGCAATACACTCTCAGATATTGCATTCAGTACGTTTGCAATTGATTATGGGGATGAGTTTGAAGACTGGGATGAATCAATCCTGAGGGTCGGTTTTGACCAGTTTGGAGATTTTCTTGGAATCAGTCAGCAAGGCGAGATCACCGAAAGAGGAAACGGGGGAGAATACAGCGCCTTTATCGCTACTGAGTTTCTGCCGAATCTTATGGTGGGTGCAAGCATTGGCATTTTGGCCGGAGAGTTTTCATACGATCGGGTTTTCCAGGAAGTAGATAATTTCAATGACTACAATTTTTCAGCAATTGACTCCGACAGCGATGGGGAACCGGATACAGATATCGACACGATTCTTTTGTCGGATGAAATTGACAGTCGCTACAGCGGATTCAGAGGCAGGATTGGGGCACTCTACAAACTAACCCCAAATGTTAATGTTGGAGCCAGCTATACGCTGCCAGCAAAAATTTCAGTTGATGAAAATTACAGTGCAGAAGTTCGCACAACATTCGACAATCAATCTGGATTTAATGATAATCTGGACAGTGAGTTTTCTTATAAAGTAAGCTATCCGTCGCGGGTCAATTTCGGTGTTGCTCTTGATGATCTTCAGGGATTATCAGTCTCACTCTCTACAGAGTATACAGACTATTCAAACGTAGAAATTGAATTTGAAAGCAGTGAGCTTTTTGAGGATGAGCTGGCAGAAAATGAATTTATCTCAAACGGATTCGCCAAGGTATGGAATTTTAAAGGCGGAGTGTCCTATGATGTCAATCAATACGCCAGCGTTCGAGCGGGCTACGGATTTTTCCCGTCAAGATTTAAGAATGGCCTGGATGATAAAAATCTCTACTCTGCGGGTGTTGGATTTGATGTAGGGCAGGGAACTTCAATAGAACTTGGTGCGATCTATATGCGATGGGAAGAAGAGTCGTCTGTTTACTCCTATACACAATATGATTATTCACCCTTGCCTGATGAAGCTCCCCTGGTTGACAGGACACTATCTGAGGATGCGTTCAGAACAGCCGACCTGTTCCAGCTTATGGGAACCATCCGTTTTGCTATAAACTGATCTGAAAGCCCCGCAAGGTGTTATAACTCAGGGCGGGACCAGATTCATACAACTGAATTTACTCTTCTTTCTTAGCCGGTGGGACGCTCATTACAGCGGTTTGCACGTGCCTTACCACATTAGCGGTTGTGCTTCCCATCATCAGATAATTAATGCCGGTTTTACCTACGGTTGCCATTACTATAAGATTGTAAGGCGTGGTTTTTGAGTACTTCAGAATGGCTTCATGAGGTGAATCATCTGACGCCAGTGTATAGCTGCTGACGCGGTCGCCAAGTTCATGGAAATACTCTTTCTCGACCAGCTTCATCCGTTGTTCACGAATTTTTTTTATCGAAGGATCTGTTTCATCGTCTTCAAACTGGTCGAAACTAAGAATATGCAGGATATCTACCGAACCTCCTGTTTTTTGGGCTAATTCGAGTGCTTTGGGATAAGCAGCAACTGCGTTTTCTGAGAAATCTGTTGTAACCAGGATCTTTTCAAAGTTACCAACATCGGATTCATCTTCAACCACCATCACCGGGATGCTAGCCAGCCGAAGAACCTTCTCCGCGACTGAACCCAGCAGAAAGCGTGAAAATCCGGTTCTGCCATGTGTGCTCATTATAATGATGTCGTACCCTTCGGATACCTCAACTATACTTTGAGCAGGATTTCCTATGTGAACAAGAACGTCTCCCTTATAATTATCGTCCACATGTTCATCTACAATAGCGTTCAACTTTTTCGTTAGGGATTCTTCTATCTCCTCATAGTCCTGATAAATCCTGCTGCTCATTCCAATTGCATACGGTTCATCAAGTTCTGTGATTGGTATATGGGAGTAGATCAAAGATATTTTACCACCAAAAATGGCAGCATATCTATTTGCAACATGTATCGCCTTTAGGCTCAGATCAGAAAAGTCGGTAGGAACGAGTATCTTCATGGCAGTCAGTATTATAGGTTAATTACTCTAATGTAGAATAAATCTGTGAAGCTCTCATTAATTCTCTCTGCTTCTAACATATAATAATCCCTTTTGAAGAGAAAGTTTTGGATTATTTATTTCGGGAAGATCTGTTCAGATAGTAGTGAACCAGGGGAGGTGCCACGAATAATACTAAGACAAGATAACCCGTCAACTCATAAACCACAGCTGCCAAAACCAGACAAAGAAAGATGATCAACAGGGTGATGTACCAGACGCTTTGATTTGGTGTCATGAGCGTTTCTGTCTATTTCTAAGATATGCCAAATAACTAAATGCTATGTGCAACATAACATTATTTCGCAGGGATGAAGACAGTCTGTGGAGTCTTGCATCATCCGGAACAGATGAGCCCGGAAAAAAGAACAAGACCCTTAAGACCTAACCTACTTCAGAGCGAAGCACATCAATGGGAGATTTTTTGAAAATATGCCTGCTACCGGTCCAGCCAATGAGTGTTGCCGCTAATATTATGACCAGAGACAGCACTATCATAGCCGAAATATCGGGGACAAACGCAAGGTCAAAATAAAAATACGCCAGGCTCCAGCTGGCAGCAAATGCGAGCAGCAGCCCGGTTAATGTAGCCAGAAGTCCAAGCAGTACATATTCAATAGTCTGAATTCGCGTAATCTGAGATTTAATGGCTCCCAGGGTCCTGAGTAGCACAGACTCCCGCGTACGCTGTTTACGGCTGATGGAGATAGAGCTTGAAAGCACAATAAGTCCGGTAATGATGCTGAATAGTGCCATAAATTGAATAGCCATTGAAATCTTGTCCAGAAATTCCTGCACACTTTGAAGGGCGATACTCAGGTCTATGGCCGAAATATTCGGGTAGTCATTCACAATCTCCTGTTGGATAGTGTATGCCTGCTCGTCGGAATCGGTTCTTACGATGGTCGCAAAAAACTGCGGCGCATTTTCGAGTACATTGGTGGGAAACAGAATAAAAAAGTTTGGTTGCGGTCGTTGAAAGTCCACATCACGGAAACTGGCAATAACTGTATTTACATTTACGCCCTGCACGTTAAAGCTCAGGGAATCACCGATCGCTAAATCAAGATCATCCTTGATCTGCTCTGCAACCGATATCGGTACAACGGAGCCGATTCCTTCTGCCTCTCCAATCCATTCGCCCTCAAGGAGGGTTTCAGACTCGACCAGTGAATCCCGATATGTCACTCTGTATTCGCGGCGAAGTGCCCATCCGCTGACGTTCACCGTCGTATCCGAGCGTACGTCACCGACGGACCGGCCTTTCCAGGAGTTTAGGCGCATGGATATAATTGGCACATTTTGAAGAATTACTCCGCCTTCTTCAGTGATGATATCATTTACACCACTGTTTTGGTCTAATTGAATATCGTAAAGCACTATATTTGGCAGGTCCTCATTTGACTGAAGGCTGATACGGTCAAGCAACATTTCCTGACTCAGGTAGAGTGTTCCTATCAGAAGCATACCCATCCCCAATGTTGTTAAAAGCATTGGAGTTTGATTGTTTGGTCTGAAAAGATTTGCCGTACCCTGCCGCCATACATAAGAAAATGATTTGAGGCGAAGGCCTTTTACGGTTTTCATCAACAAGAGGGCGGTACCCCAAAGAAGTGCTATAGACACAATGAGCCCTCCGCTGAAAAACAGGGCCGCCAAAAAGCTTTCAATGATATAAGAAATGAGCAATAAAACTACCGTGAAAAGTATGAGTATAGTGCTCCATTTTGCCAGTGGCGATAAGTTTTTAAGCGGAGAAAATTCTGTTGATTTCAGTGTAAGCATCGGTGAAATACTGCTTATGCCGATAAGCGGCAGGATGGAAAAGCCGACACTAATCGTAACCCCCAGAAATAATCCCAAAAGGATCGCAGGAACAGAAATTGACTGAACTATATCGAATGGCAGGAATTCAGTAAACAGCAATGGCAGATACGACTGCAACACAAGACCAATGATGGTTCCGATAGCCGCACCTGTAAGGCCCATCATACCAATTTGAAGCGTGAACGCACTTATAATTTGTTGCGAGGTCATGCCCAGGCAGCGAAGGGTGGCTACCGCGCTGGTTTTTCGCCGAATGTACACGTACACTGCGCTTGCAACGCCCAGTCCCCCGAGAAGGAGTGCAATAAAAGCAATGAGCCCCAAAAATTTACTCAGGTTGTTTACTATTTCATCATAGTCTTCTTTCTCTTCAGCAACAGTCTCAGTACGAACACTGTGCTCTCTGCCGAGCGGCCTGAATTCAGACGCCAGCCGGTCAGCGGATGACGGATCATCGAGCATGAGATACTCTTTATATTCAACACGGCTGCCGCGCTGTAACAAACCTGATTTATCAAGCAGAGTTGCCGACATGTAAACGCGCGGGCCAACTAACGAAAAAGCAGCCGACTCGCCTGGAACACTTCGCAGCTCACCTGATATGGGAAGTCTTAGCTGACCTATCTGGACACTGTCTCCCACGCTTATATTGAATTGCCGCATGGTAGACTGTTCAAGCAGAACCGAGTTATTACGCTGGTAATTTTCAGCGGCTGATGCGGGCAGGGTTTCAATTGTTCCGTAAAAAGGAAATGGGCCATCTACTGCCCGTATCTGGGAAAGACGTGTATCGCCTGAGGAGAGAAACTGAACCATCGAATTAAATTCAACCAGACTCGCATCGCTCCCCCCGATTGAATCGATAAATGCGTTAACCGGCTCGGGGTATATTTGTGATGACTGAAATTCCAGATCGGCCCCAAGCAACTCTCGTGACTGATCATCCACCGTTAGGAGAACGTCATTCCGGAATGAGAGAATTGCCACCAGCGCGGCCACACCAGCTATTACTGCTGAAGTATACAGGAGAAGGCTTTTCCACTGAGGTTTTGCGTCGCGGTAGGCCAGGCGCCATGTAAAGGGGGAGAAGAAAGTTTTGAGAAATTTCATTCAGCAACCGTCTCTTCGATTGGTTGGGAAATACCATTTTCCCGTAATGAATCAGAAAGTATTCGCCCGTTTTTCAATTCGATTGTACGGTCGCACTTCTCTGCCAGTGTCTTATCGTGCGTGACGATTACAAGAGTTGTTCCCTGCTTTTCGTTGAGTTCAAAGAGGAGCTGTTCAATCTGCGCTCCGGTTTCTCCGTCAAGGTTACCGGTAGGTTCATCCGCAAAAAGAATGTCGGGCTGATGAATAAACGCGCGGGCAAGGCCAACACGCTGTTGCTCGCCTCCCGACAGTTGGTTGGGATAGTGATCAAGCCTGTCACCCAGTCCTACTTCTTCGAGCAAGTCTATAGCCTTCTTTTCAACCTCATAATATGGGGTTCCACGCAATTCTATGGGGACCATCACGTTCTCGAGGGCGGTAAGTGTGGAAATAAGCTGAAAGGATTGAAATACAAAGCCGATCTGACGATTACGCACCTCAGAAAGATCAGATTCATCCATAGATGAAATATTCTTGCCTTTTAGAGTAACTGATCCGTCAGTAGGCTGATCGAGCCCCGCGCAGAGGCCGAGAAGAGTCGTTTTGCCACTTCCTGACGGTCCTACAATTGCACACGATGTACCGCTCACTATATTGAATGAAATATGCTTTAACACCGTCAGCTCTTTTGATCCGCTGGTGAAAGTTTTTCTTAATTGATTAACTTCTAATATAAAATTATTCATTTGAACGATTTGTTATAAGGAACAACTTTGTAACATATCGATTCACATACATCATTCCGATACACAACAAGTATTAAGAACTTTATGAAACGCAAAAAAATAGGAAAGGTTGTAGTTTTATGCTCGTTTTTAATAGCATTTAACACCCTATGGGCTTTTGGGCAAAAAAATATTCTCATGTTTGGTGATAGTATTACTGCTGGTTATGGATTGTCTGAAGAGCAGGCGTACCCGGCTCTCATCCAGAATAAAATTGATTCGCTTGGACTGGATCATACCGTGATCAATGCCGGTTTGAGCGGTGAGACAACCGCGGGTGGGGCACGGCGAGTTGACTGGATTCTTCAGCAGGACGTTGACATCTTTCTTCTTGGCCTTGGAGGCAATGACGGGCTTCGTGGTATTGAGCCCTCGAATACGAAAATGAATCTCATTACAATTATTGAAAAAGTGCGGGAAAAAGATAGTCAGGTTGATATTATTCTTGCGGGCATGGAAGCTCCACCAAATCTTGGGCAGTTATATACGTCGAATTTTCGGTCAGTCTTCAGTGAAGTTGCCAATGAAAAAAATGTCAAATTTATGCCTTTTTTGCTTGAAGGTGTTGCCGGAATTGAACGGTTGAACCAGACTGATGGTATTCATCCAACGGCTGAGGGACAGCAGATTATTGCGGATCATATTTGGACCTACGTCAAAGAACTGCTTTAAAAAACTCCCTTTTACTTCGTTAAATCTTTATCAAGAGATTTTAAGAGGTTCATGCCAGGCCAGATTAACTGAAGCTCCTACCTAAATTGACCCTCTTTTTTTACTCATCCAGCAGCTGAAACCGGATCTGGAGTCTTTTTTGTATAGTGATGGTTTGAGAGAAATCACCCAACGACGGCCCGTAATCGGCGATTCTCAACTGCGCGGATTCAAATGAGGCAGCGGGCCGATAACCCCGATCGGATGAATAGTCGATCCAAAGAATATCTCCCAACACTTTGCCTGAAGCTACAGCCAGAAGTTCAGCATCTTCACGGGCATTTTCTACGGCCCGCCTGAGTGCCTCCCTGCTTGCCTCCTCAATCTGTGATGAGGCAAGAGATCCTGAAAAGTTATCAAACTCATTAGATATGAGCTGAATCTGAAGTTCACTGAGCTGATCGAAATTATCGAGTTCTAAGCGTATACTTTGGCTTGTCGCGGTGTGCGTTGAACCATCACGCTGCCGTTCAGGGCGAATAGAGACGGGTTCATAGCTTATCTTTTCGTCAGAAAACTCCATGTCCGTCAATAGTCCGGCAAGGTAAGACTCTCGTTCTTTATGCAGTTCAAACGCGCGTTCTGCATCGGGGTTGGAAACTCCGATAGTAATTGATAATACTGCAAAGTCAGCCGGCACTACGGCCTCTCCGATGGAAGATATTGTGATAAAGTCCGATTCTGCCATTGATGAATGAGACATGGTTTGTGCAAACCCGTTGGTACAGGTGACTAGAAAGATAAGAAATGGAAGGAGTGCTGTTATTGGATTTCTCATAAGTGCTTAATTATGTATATGAAACTGCTTAAGTAAATAAAGACGGTTTAAGGATATATACTAATTTACCCGGCGTGAAAATTTTTGTTTCGTGCAATCTTCTGTATTTATTTGATTTAGTTCACGGAAAAGAAGATCCTCTTATGGAAGCGCTTGCTTTAAACCTTAAACAAAGGTTTCTTTATAAGATATCAGACTGTGACCAGGTTCAAATTACAGAGATAATAATTCAAATATCAACGTAAGCTAGTGATTATGGATGTAAAATTAAGAGTATGTGTTCTTCTATTATTGGTATACGGAGGGGCAATACTATCAGCGACAAACAGTAAACTGTATGCAGAGGCTTCAAGTGATGCATTAGCACAGATAACGGTTTCAGGTTCTGTTTATGACGCTGATACGGGTGATCCGCTCACTGGAGTAAATATCACGGTGGAGGGGAGGATCGTAGGTACATCCACAAACAGCAACGGTGAGTTTACGCTTCGGATCAACGAGGACCCGCCGATTACGCTTAACATTTCTATTATTGGCTACACGAGTCGTCAGATTGAGATTACTGAGTCGAATGTGACAGATCTCAGAATTGAGATATCTGAACAGACGGTGATGGGATCTGATGTGGTAGTCTCCGCGTCAAGGGTTGAGGAACGGGTGATTGACGCACCGATTAGTATTGAAAAAATTGACGCCATTGGTATTCAGCAGGCTGCAGCACCATCATTTTATGATGCCATCGCCAACCTTAAGGGAGTTGATTTTAGTGCTCAAAGCCTCACGTTTAAATCTGTGAATATGCGCGGATTCTCCTCAAACGGAAATCTGAGGTTTGTTCAGCAAATAGATGGCATTGATAACCAGGCTCCAGGGCTAAATTTCCCAGTGGGTAACGTGGTGGGTATTTCAGATCTTGATCTGGAAAGCGCCGAGCTTATCCCCGGTGTGGCATCGGCGCTGTACGGACCGAATGCAATTAACGGTATTCTTTTGATGAACAGTAAAAGTCCGTTTGAGTATCCCGGGTTTTCAGCGATGGTCAAAACCGGTGTGAATCATGTTGAAGCGATTGATGATGATATGTCTTTGTATCAGGATTACTCGGCTCGTTTTGCCAAATCATTTAATGACCGCGTAGCTTTCAAACTCACAGCATCATATTTACGAGCTCAGGATTTTGTTGCAACTGACCGAAGAGATACCGGCCCTGCTACATTCGGTGCAATCGAACGTGGTGCTACAACGCGCGGTGATAACAGAGTTTACAGCGGCTTGAACGTTTATGGACAGCCTCTGTTGACAATTGGAAATATTGCTGATGCTGTAATTGCAGGTGGAGGTGCACAGGGTGCTCAAATTGCTGCAATCCGTACGCTGCTGCCCGATGGCGAGGCAGGAGCGTTCACACCTGACGGTTTTGTTGAGAACTCCTTCATCGATAATACAACAGAAAGTTTAAAGTTAGGGTCAGCCTTACACTACCGTTTGTCTGATAACTATGAACTTATTGGACAAGTTAACTGGGGTAGTGGTAGTTCTGTCTATACAGCCAACGACCGTTTTATTTTAGATAATTTTATTATCTGGACAGCGAAGCTAGAACTTCAGAATCCAAACTACTTCCTGCGTGCATATACAACACAGGAAAACTCGGGTGATACTTACGCTGCAAATACTGTAGCATCTCGAATTAATCAAGACGCTACTTTTCTTGGTGCTGGTGAGACAACATTTATACCCACTTATTTTCAGACGTTTGCAGGCGCAAGAACCCAAGGTGCAACAATTGACGAAGCTCATTCACAAGCACGTATAGCCGCGCGCGCAAATCAGCCACAACCCGGGACAGAAGATTTCAAGGCACTATTTGATTATTACAGAGAGTTGCCTATTTCAGAAGGGGGTGCTAAGTTTTTGGACCGAACAGGCATGTGGCATGCAGAAGGCCAGTACAATTTTCAGGATATTATTGACCCAAACAAGCTTGAGCTGATTGCGGGTGCAAACGTAAGGCGTTTTACACTGAATTCTGAAGGAACACTCTTTGCACTTGATGATAACGGAGATGAGTTTACACTTGATGAGTTTGGAACATACGTTCAGGCTTCAAAATCAATATTTAATAACAGAGTTAATCTCCAGGGATCTCTTCGTTTTGATAAGCATCAGGACTTTGACGGACAGTTCTCTCCCAGGTTTTCTGCTGTCTATTCTCTGACCCCGAACCAGAATATTCGAGCCTCATTTCAGCGCGGATTCCGGATTCCATCAACTCAAAATCAGCTGATCGACCTTGATGTGGTCTCGAGACGACTTCTAGGTAATAATGATGTGATTATTGATCGATACCTCATCGAAGAGAATATCACTTATCGTTCGGAAAGTATTGATGCAGCACGTGAGGCATTGCTCGAGGGAGCAACCGCTGCTCAAGCCAGAAATCTTCTTATCCCTGTCGAATTAGAGCCTTTCAGAACGGAGAAAGTGAGCACGTTTGAAGTTGGGTATAAAGGGCTTATCAACAACCGCCTCTTTATTGATGCTTACTATTACTACAATATTTATAATGACTTCATCGCTGAAATAGAGATGATTCAGGGCATCCCGAACGGTCTGAGAGAAGATCCGGGTAATTTTGACTCTGCCTCTGATGCAGGAAAAGATCAGATAATTAACCGCACGGTTCAAACGCAGCCGTTGGGCATTAACATCAACGCAGATGGTAATGTACGCTCGCAAGGGTTTGCTGTTGGAGCTGAATACAGCCTGCTTGGCGGCTACAATTTAGGTGGAAATGTGTCATACAACGAACTCATCACTCAGCAAGATCTGCTCGATCAGGGATTCAGGGCAAGTTTTAATACGCCGAAATGGCGATATAACTTGAGCTTAGGCAATCGCCGGGTGACTAAAGATCTTGGTTTTAACGTGACATATCGCTGGCAGGATGCTTACCTGTGGGAGTCTACATTTGGAGAGGGCGTGATGCCAGCTTTTGGCACAATGGATGCCCAAATCAGCTACAGACTTCCAGCTTATAACTCCATCCTGAAGTTTGGAGGAAGCAACGTGCTGAATAACAGATACGAAACATCCATTGGAAACCCGACTATGGGAGCTATCTACTACGTGTCGCTCACCTTCGATCAAATTCTGAATTAAACAATTGGGAAATCACATGAAAATATTATCAAAATTTGTAGTACTACTATTTGTTTTTGGAGTAGTATTAGCTGGTTGCGACGGTGAATACGATTCACTTGTTGATACAAATCTGGACAGACGCCCGATTCCTGACACACAGATTGAGGCATCTCAGGGAGATGCTGATTTTTCCAACTATATAGCCATTGGCAACTCGCTTACAGCTGGTTTTATGGATGGTGCACTCTACAATCTTGGACAGCAATATTCATTGGGCGCACTTATTTCAGGTCAGTTTGAGACGACCGGTGCACCGGCAACCTTCAACCAGCCGGATATCAATTCAGAAAACGGATTCAACACGCTTGCAAATACAGGGGCAGGTCCCGTATTAGGCCGTTTCAAGCTTGATACAAGTATTCCCGGACCTTCGCCTACGGTAAATGGTGATCCGATTGAACCATACACCGGTTCAGCGGCAGCATTGAATAATTTTGGAGTTCCCGGAATTCAGGTAGGACAACTTCTTACCCCCGGTACAGGAGATCCATCATCACCGGCGTTTAACCCTTTTTACGCGCGTTTTGCATCTTCACCCGGAACGTCAACTATACTTGACGATGCAATAAATACAGATCCATCGTTTTTTACACTTTGGATCGGTAATAACGATGTGCTGGGATATGCATCCAGCGGAGCGACACGACCTGAAATCCTTACGTCGCAATCGAATTTTCAGGCTCAGTTTTCAGCGACCATCAACAGGCTGATGACAGAAACCACGGCCAGAGGAGTTGTAGCAAACATTCCTCCTATTTTGGCAACGCCTGTTTTTCGTGCTGTCCCTTATAACGCAGTACAACTTGACCAGGAATCA
>Ga0307966_1000795_pt1 | contig 25821 bp, 24 predicted proteins | sample OrgLakmetagen646_FD_203141 | JGI IMG/M metagenome (GOLD analysis project Ga0307966, IMG submission 203141) | Saline water microbial communities from Organic Lake, Antarctica - #646 | ecosystem: Environmental > Aquatic > Non-marine Saline and Alkaline > Saline | place: Antarctica: Organic Lake... | reverse complement strand
CGCAAACATGGGCCGTGAGCGGTCCAGCACCAGCATCACCTCGGCGGTGCGCACCCAGCGATCGGCGTCGCTCATCTCCACCAGAATCCCGTAGTTGTCGCGTGTCTGTGCGTGCAGATACACCGGGATGTTCGCGATGGCGATGAACAGCAGCATGAAGCCGCGTGCCAGGTCGGGCGCGAGCGAGCGTTCAGACTTGGGGATGGGGGTGCCGGTGATCTGGGCGGGCCTTGGCACTGGTGCAGTGGCGGTCATGGTCTCTCCTTGTTCGACGGTCACCACGCTAGAGGCACTTATGCCGCGGCGGCATCCCCCGTCACGCCGATGCGCATCAGCCCTGAGGATGAAATGTTCCACCTGGGAGGTGGTCTGCGACCCTATTCGCGTATGTGGGCGGCTCTGGTTTCGCCTGGCAGCGGCTCCTGCGGAGCCTGAGCGCTGGCGAGCTCGTCATCCTCATCCGCGATGGACTGGAGCCCTGACTTTTCCCGCAATGGCAGTTCTGGCAAACGCCACGCGAGCGCGAAGGCGATCAGCACCACTCCGGCGGTCATGAGGATCACACGCGTGATGGCGTCCGCGAATCCCGCTTGGAACGGTGCGGCCAGGACGGGATGCAGGTCCTGGATGAAGGAGGTGTCATCGAGGCTGAGCCCCAGAGCCTCGGAGCCGTTGAGCGAGCCGGAGGCAATGACGCTCGCGGCTGCCGCGTTCACCGGGTCAGCCATCACCTGCGGGTCCCCGACAGTCTGCTCGAACGCGGGCGATCCGCTCACCTGGGCGAACTCCTCGTTGATCTCGCCGCCCACCGAACCGAACATCAGCGATAGGAACAGTGCGGTGCCCAAGGAGCCGCCGATCTGGCGGAAGAACATCACCGATGCGGAGCCCGTGCCCATGTCACGCGGCGCCACAGCATTCTGCACTGCGAGCATGACCGGTTGCATGATGGAGCCCAGACCCATGCCGAACATGGTCGCGCCCACACTCAGATGCCACAGCGAACTGCTGGCCTCCATCGTGGACAGCACGACCGAGGCGACGGCGATCATGCCGGTGCCAAAGATGGGCATCCACTTGTAACGCCCGGTGCGGCGGATGGCCGTCGAGGTGACGGTGGCCATAATCAGAATGCCCAAGGTGAAGGGCAGCATCGCCAGTCCCGCCGCAGTGGGCGACATGCCCTTGCCGATCTGCAGGTATAGCGGCAGGCCGGCGAGCCCACCGAACATCGCCAGCCCCATGATGAAGTTCACCCCCGCAGACACGGCGAAGGTGGTGTTGGAGAACATGCGCATGGGCAGCAGTGCGGCATCGCCTGCACGGCGCTCGGCCATGACGAATGCGGCCACGCCCACTACGGATAGTGCTGCCAGCCCCAGCACCAGGGGCGAGGCCCAGCCCCATTCGCGGCCCTGCTCCACGACCACCAGCAGCGGTGCGATCGCCACCACCAGCGCGGCCACGCCCCAATAGTCGATCACCACGGAACGGCGCTGGTGGGGAATCTGCAGCACGCGCACGATCACCACCATGGCGATTGCCCCCAGTGGCACGTTGATCAGGAAGATCCACCGCCATCCAGCAACGCCCAGCAGATCGCCCGCGCCGGCAAAGAAGCCGCCCAGCACGGGTCCCAGCACAGAGGCGATGCCCCACACACCAAAGAACGCCGCCTGGTACTTGGTGCGCTCCCGAGGCGACAGGATGTCGCCCAGGATGATCAGCGCCAGCGCCATCAGGCCGCCACCGCCCAGGCCCTGCACCGCGCGGAAGGCGGCCAGCTCGTACATGTCGGTCGCGATGCCGCACAGCACGGATCCGGAAATGAACAGCGACAGCGAGATGACGTACAGCGGCTTGCGGCCAAAAATGTCGGACAGCTTGCCGTACAGCGGCGTCGACAGTGTCGAGGCGATCATGTAAGCGGTGACCACCCAGGCCTGCAGCGTGAGTCCGTCGAGGTCGTCGCCGATGGTGCGGATCGCGGTGGACACCACCATCTGATCCAAGGCCGCCAGGAACATCCCGATGACCAGGCCGGCCACGATCAAGTTGATCTGGCGCCGTGTCATCACGGCAGACGTGGCGGGCACGGTGGTCCTTTCTCGGCGGCGGTGAGGCCAGCCCTCAGTGTAAGCGCGCGTAGGCTGGCATCATGCCCGCCGATGTCCTGGTGACGATCACCGCCGTGATCCGCGATCTGGCCGTGGCCATCACCGTGGGTGCCCTGGTGGTGGTCGCGGCGGTGGTGTCAGTGGACCACCCAGCGGCGGCCCGGGCGCTGACGGTGGCGCGATCGGCCTCGGCCATCTGGGGGGTCGCGGCCCTGGGATTCTCCCTGGCCTCGTATGCGGCCATCCGCGGAGCTGTGCTGAGCCCCGAGCGCTTTGTCGAGGAGTGGTGGGCGTTTTCCACAGGCATTGAGTTGGGGCAGGCGTATCTATGGATGGCTGCTCTTGCGGTCGTGGTCTCGGTGATCGTGGGACTGGTGACCCGTCCCGCACATGCGATGTGGGCGCTGGTGCCGGTGGCATGGGCACTGGGGTGGCAGGCGGTGACCGGTCACGCAGCAGGCGCCACCGACCATCACCTGGCCGTCAGTTCCATGTTCCTGCACCTGGCCGGCTCCGCGCTGTGGCTGGGCGTGATCGTCGCGCTCGCGGCCATGCGCGGCCCCCTTGGCGAGGGCGCTAAGGATGCGGTGCAGCGCGGATCCCCGATCATGCTGTGGGCGGCGACACTGGTCATCACGTCCGGTGCGGCCAATGCGTGGCTACGCCTCGAGGAACCTACCCAGTTCCTGGCCACCGACTACGGCCAGCTGCTGATGCTGAAGATCGTGCTGATGGTGCTCGCCGTCGCGCTGGCGGCCTGGCACCGGCGCGTGAGCCTGCCTCGCCTGTCCGTGGCGCACGTGCGCGCGCGGTTCTGGCGTGTGCTCGCGGTGGACGTGGCCGCGCTCGTGGCGGTGGTCATGGTGGCGGTGGTGCTGTCCGGCACCGCGCCGCCCGCGCCCACCAGCGCGCTTGAGGATCCCACCCCGGCGTTCCAACTCACGGGATATGCGCTACCGCCCGCTCCCACGGTGGTGACCTGGCTGACGTTGTGGCGACTCGAGATCATCAGTGCCTTCGCGTTGCTCGCCGCTGCCGTGACCTATGTGCGGTGGGCGCGCCGTCTTGCCAGGCGCGACGACCATTGGCCCTGGTATCGAACGGTATTGTTCCTGTCCGGCCTGGCCCTACTGACGTGGATTACCCAGGGTGGGCCCACCATTTACGGCATGGTGACGTTTTCCGGTCACATGATTGAGCACATGCTGCTGGTGATGGTGGCGCCCATTCTGCTGGTGTGGGGTGCGCCGGTCACGCTTGCGCTGCGAGCCCTGCACTCCCGCTCCGATGGCTCGCGCGGGCCTCGCGAATGGCTGCGCGCCACCGTCGAGTCGCGGCCGTTGCGCTTCTTCGCGCATCCGGTGGTGGCGGCCGTCAACTTCTCTGGATCCCTGGTGGTGTTCTACTTCTCGCCCCTGTTCGAGTTCGCCCTGACCAACCACGCCGGGCACCTGTGGATGCTGGCTCACTTCACTGCGGCCGGCTACTTCTTTGTCAATGCGCTGGTCGGGATCGACCCCGGACCCACTCGACCCCGCCACGCCCTGCGCATCGTCCTGCTGTTCGCGACCATGGCGTTTCACGCATTCTTTGGCGTGGCGATCATGAGCTCGGAGGTGTTGCTGGCACCGCGATGGTTTGGCCTGATGGGCCGCGACTGGGGTCCCGATGCTCTGGCGGACCAACAATTCGGGGGCCAGTTGGCGTGGGGCATCGGCGAACTCCCGGTACTGCTGCTTGCCATCGGCGTGATGGTGGCGTGGCGCAAGGCGGATGCGCGCGAGTCGCGCCGCAAAGACCGCCAGGCGGACCGTGACGACGGAGAAGAACTGCGTCGATACAACGAGATGCTCGCCTCAATGGGCAAGCGCGAGTGACGCAAAGTTATCCACAGATTTTGTCCACACCCATGTGCACAGCGGCGCAGCCGTGCGGCACAGCGGTGGAAAACCATGTGGGGGAAAAGTGGACAGAAAATGGTGTCCGTTTGGGCTTGCGCTGACCCCGCCAACGCGAGTAGACCTAAGGAATCGGATTCACAGATTGGCCCCTCGCAGGAGGGGAAGGATTGGGAATCCGGGTGTTCCGGACAACGGCAGTCCACGTTGATGGAGAATCGCTCTGCGAGACTTTGGAGAACTGTGGGTGACGGCACAGGGTCTGACGGGCCCGGAGCATCGACCGAGAGGTCACCATCGCTCAGGCGTTGGTGGTGCCGCATCGTCAATCGCGGCCATCGCACATGGGGGCAACCTCGGGCGCGTAAACTTGAGGTCATGGCAAGGCCCCCCGGACGCTTACTCCGGGGGGCCTTCGCCTTGCCAGTAGCGATTGAGCTAGGTGACACCTACGCTAGAAGCGTCCAGCCTCTGCACAGTCGCGACACGCGGCTGGTGCGCCACTTCAGGCCACGAGGGTAGCCCGCAGCGTGAAAGGATCCAGGTATGACGATCTCTTCGGATTCTCCCTTCACCCCGGTCAGCGGTCAGCAACAGGTGAGCAACGCGCCTGAGGCACCTGACGCCACTACTCGCGAGGACCCGTCCCACGCAGGCCCACCGGTGGATGGCGATGACCGCGCCCGCAACTGGATGGGGATAGCCTCGTTCGTCACTGGAGTGCTGGGACTGAGCGTCATCGCGATCGTCCTGGGACACCTGGGCCTGTCCGCGCACAAGAAAGACCGGGCCACGAACCGTCCGTGGGCGCTGGCCGGCACCATCCTGGGGTACATCGGCTTGGCCGCGACAGTGGCGCTGGGCGCTGCGTTCTACCTGGGCATCGTCGACCAGTGGCAAGGGTCAACTCATGACGCGCGCGCGCAGGCCGACGTCAACGCGGTGGGTCGCGAGATGGCGCTGGCCTGGGCGGACACCGGCGAGGCGCCGGTGGTGGTGCAGGGTAGCGGCGAGTACGTGGTCAACTCCACCACGATCGAGGCACAGCTTGCCGTGGATGCTACCCTCACAGACGCCATCGTGAGCCCCGTGAACTGGTGTGTGATGATCGCCTACGAGGGTGGCAATCAGGAGGCGTACACCTACCTCCCCGACCAGGGCGTCGTGGAGGGTGCGCAGTGCGAGGCTCCCCCGGAGCCCTCGCCTGAGCCCAGTCCCAGCAGTTCAGCAGAGCCCAGCGGCAACCCCTCCCCTGAGCCGACGGCCAGCGACGGCTGAGGCGTTCCGCCCCACGCCCGGTGTGGCGTCAGCGACCCTGCAATGCGTCGAGTGCCACGCCCATGGTGCCGATCACGCGGGCATCCAGCTGGGAGTCATAGACCGGAATCTTGTACAGGTCGCGCGCACCCCACTTGCGCGTAATGCTGAACGCAGGGGCGCCATCGGGACGGACAAAGTCGAAGTTGTACGGGATGAAGTCGAAGGATGTGAAGCGGCGCAGGATCGCATTGAAGTTACTGCTCTCCTGACCCTTGTACTCGCCTTCGAGGCCTTCCTGTGAGAGGTACCACGTGGAACTGAGCAACGACGCCTTGAAGTCCTTGCGGAAGGTGCCCAGCGGCTCACCGTTCGCGTCCTTGATGTCCGCGACTGAACTGAGGTCCATCACGTTGCGTGCCTGGAAGCTGAACGCCTTCTGGGACTTCGAGTCATCGGCCCAGAAGGTGACCTCTTCTTTGAGCTTGAAGCGCTTCTGCTGAGCGAAGCCGATGAGCGTGCCCAGGGTGCCCTCAGCATCGGACTCGCGGATCTCATAGCGCTTGCCCAGGCCAAAGCGCTGCTTGATGACCAGGTGACGGACGGGTGCAGGTGTAGTTGTCATGATTCGACCCTAGCGAACAGCCTGCTATCTGTGAAGGGGCGACCCACATCGGGCGGTGGCTGCGGTGGATGGAGCGGGTGACGGGAATCGAACCCGCGCTATCAGCTTGGGAAGCTGAAGTTCTACCATTGAACTACACCCGCGCGAGCCGCATGCGGCTCGAGGACCACCCTAGTAAATATGGGCGGCGAACGAGAACTGGGTGGTCTCGGTCTGGCCCGGCTGCACCAGGAACAGTCCCGTTGTGTCGGAGCCCGCCTCGTCCAAGTTGAAGGCGTCATTCGCGTTGGTCACGGGCTCGAGGGCGAAGAAGGGCTTGTCCTCCGGCACGTAGACCACCACGTGCTGCAACAGATCGTCCGCCTCCACATCGATCCTGAGAGCACCGGGGTAGTCGATGCTGGCGCTGATGGGAGCGGTGCGGTCGGTGAGGCAGTCATCCACGAAGGTGTTTCCCAACTCCCGCATCTGACGGTAGTCGGCATGAGCGGGAACGTCCCCAGCCGGACCGTCGGGCATCTGGTTGATCAGTGCGTATCCCTTGGCGCAGTTGATCCGCAGGCGTGCCTCCTCGCCCACGGCAGTGCCGTCAGCGGCGGTGAGGCGGCGCATGAAGTATGGGTGGTGACCAAGACCCGCCGGGAAGGTCTCGTGGTCGGTGTTCGTCAGCGCCATGGTGCACGTGAAGCGGGTCCCCACAAGCGCGTAGGTGAAACGGGCGGAAAACGTCCAGGGGAAGTTGACGCCGTAGACGTCGCGGGAGGAGAACTCGAGCACCACGCGATCGGCGGACTGCTCGACCACCTGCCACGGGTATTCAGTGCCGGTGCCGTGGATCGCCGTGCCGTCGGGATAGTTGACGCGCAATTGATAAGTGCGGCCCTGCCAGCGCAGTTTTCCTTCACGAATCCGGTTGGACCACGGCACCAGAGGGTAGGAGGAAGTCTTGGGGGGCGAATTCAAGTGCTCGTCGGGCGTGGGACGCATCACGTCCACCCACGCACTGCCCACCTTGACTTGCCCGTAGGCGACCGTCCCGCCTGCATGAGGCAGGAGTCCCACGCGCCAGTGGGCGTTTTCCAGCGCAACAGTCTCAGTCATGAGTTCATTGTGCCGCAGTTCGAGTGGCACGCGGGGCGTATGATGGGATCTCCACTCACCTTAGTGGGGACCTTTGTCGAATATTGGCCGTGATCGGCCGAAACGCTGCCGTCGCCTCCTCTGAGAATCTCTCGAGGAGTTGCAGTACTGATGGTCCCTTTCCTCCCTTCCACCGCCGTTCCGCCGTCCGCGGCGGCGATCGCGCCTACCGCCACGATCTACTGTGAGGGGAACTTCGCCAAGATCGATGGCAAGACCGCCAACGGTCTGGTGCGCCACAGTGAGCGGTATCGCATTGTCAGCGTGATCGACAGCGACGTGGCTGGCCTCGATGCGGGCATGGTGCTTGATGGGGCGGATCTTGGCATTCCGCTGGTGGCCAGTCTGGGCGCCGCCGCACAGCTGGAGAACACCCCGCCGGAAGTGTTCATCTTCGGCATCGCACCGCTCAGCGGGCTGATGTCGCCCGAGCACCGCACTGTCGTGTTGGACGCCATAGCCAGGGGAATGACCATTGTCAGCGGACTTCACGAATTCTTGAGTGACGACCCGGAGATGTCAGCGGCAGCCACCGCCGCAGGCGTGAGGCTGATCGACGTTCGTCGCCCGCGTCCCACCAACCAGCTGCGCATGTTCGACGGCGCGATCGAGACTGTCGACTGCGTGCGCATCGCGGTGCTCGGCACCGACGGCGCGATCGGCAAGCGCACCACGGCGACCGTGCTGACCGCGGCACTGAACGCTGCGGGGATCCACTCCGTGATGGTGGGCACCGGTCAGACCGGACTGATGCAGGGCGCGGCCTACGGGGTCGCACTGGACGCCATTCCCGCCCAGTTCGGCATCGGCGAGTTGGAAGGTGCCGTGGTGGCCGCGTGGGAAGGCTCCCACCCCCGGGTGATTGTCATTGAGGGCCAAGGTGCGTTGAGCCACCCCGCCTACGTCAGCTCGACGGTCATCCTGCGCGGAGCACGACCCCAGGCAGTGATCCTGCAGCACGCCCCTGCACGCGTGATGCTCAGCGACTACCCGGACACCCGCATGCCCACACCCGCGAGCGAGATTGCGCTCATCGAGCTCTTCGCCCGCACGCGCGTGATTGGCCTGACGATCAACCACGAGAATATGGACGACGCCGAGGTCAGTGCCGCCATCGCAATCTATGAGGCCGACCTATCGCTGCCGGCCACCGACGCGCTCACGCGCCCGGCTTCTGAACTGGTCGACATGGTGGTCGCGGCCTTCCCAGCACTGCGACCCACGGAAGTCGTGCACGTCGCATGACCACGCCGCGGCTCGAGATTGATCTGGCCGCCATCGGCCACAACGCCCAATTCCTGGTGAAAGCGCTCGGGGCTAAGGGCATCGGCGTGACGGGAGTCACCAAGGCGACACTGGGCTCACCCGATGTTGCCCGCGTGATGGTCGCTGCCGGGGTCAGGGCGCTGGCGGATTCCCGCGTCGACAACCTCGAGGCCATGCGGGAGGCGGGCATCCGCGTGCCGCTCACGCTGCTGCGTTCACCTGCGCCCAGCCAGGCCGATGCCGTGGTCGCCTGTGCGGACGTCGTCATGGTGTCCGACCTGGACGTGGCTATGGCGCTGTCCGAGGCCGCGAGTCGCACGGGACGGGCCATCGGCATCATCGTGATGGTGGAGTTGGGTGACCTGCGCGAGGGGGTGATGCCCGCGGATTTGGCGGACGTGACACGCCGCATCCACCGCACCCCGCTGCTGCACTTGACCGGGATTGGCACCAACCTGGCATGCCAGAGCGGCGTGGTGCCGGAGGTGGGTCAGATGCAGGAGCTGTCCGCGCTTGCGAAGGTGGTCGAAGGCAAGATCGGGCGCCCCCTCGAGATCGTGTCTGGCGGGAACTCCTCGAATTTGGGTTGGGCGCTGTCGCGTGGCTCCGCCGAACGAATCAACGACCTACGCCTGGGCGAGTCCATTCTGCTGGGGCTTGACCCGCTGACGCGCACGCCCATCGCAGGCCTGCGTACGGACGCTTTCACACTGGTGGCGAGCGTCATCGAGTCCACGCTCAAGCCCTCGCGGCCGTGGGGCACCTTGGGCCAGGGCGCCTTTGGTGCGTTGGTGCCCATTCCTGTGCGCCCCCCCGGGCGCATTGTGCAGACCATTTTGAACATCGGCGAGCAGGACATCGACCCCCGCGACGTCACGCTGCCGGCGGGCATCACCGTGCTGGGTGCCTCCAGCGACCATCTGGTAGTAGAGTCGCCCACCCGCCTGGCGGCCGGTACGGAAGTGCGCATGCGCGTGGGCTACAGCGCACTGCTGCGGTCCATGACGTCACCCTTCGTGGCGGAGCGCCCCATCGTGGCGCCTGCCGCCGCGTTGCTTGCCACGCCGTGACTCCAGGCGCTTGGCATGGTCTGATGGGTCAGTGACGCCCCTGCAACGGGAATGGGGCTGTGACGATCATGGTTTCCTTCCCTGAACCACCAATCCGGTGGTAGATGGGCCGCGAACCTTGAGTGACGCGGCCACTCGCGTCACTGACTGCTGAGGGGTAGAACAATGGCAACTGACAAGCAAGGCAGAGAAATCAAGTTCGACAGCCACGGAGCAATGACGGTCCGCGGCGCAGTGGGAGGACTCTTCGCGGGCGTCATCTTTGGCGTGCTGCAGATGTGGTATCTGGCGGATGCGGGGATGCCCGCCACCACCATCATCCACATGATCGCGACCATTGTGCAGCCGGAGGAACTGTTCTATGCGGGCGAGACGTCCGCTGTGGTGGGGTGGGCAGTGCACATCTCCCTGTCGCTCATCTACGGCGCGTTCATCGGGCTGATTTCGGCGGAGTTGCGCTCCAACGTGACGCGCGTGTCGCTGGCGCTGTTCTACGGGCTGTGCATCTTCATCTTCAACTTCCTGGTGCTGGCGCCCTACTTCTACCCGGTGTTCGAGGCCGCGAACATCCCGTTCGAGGCGACTGTGCACGTGGTGTATGGCGCGTTGATCGCACCGTTCATCATTCTGTGGAAGGGCCGCGAAAAGGATGAGGCGCCGGTAGCGCCCATCGTGAAGGAGTGGCAGTCCAAGGGGGCGCCGCTGACACCAGCGCAACAGCAGCCTGCACCCTCCACCTGGAACGCCTCGCAACTCCGCTAGGCCCACACAAGCTCAATCGCCCCGGCATCGGACTTCTCCGGTGCCGGGGCGTTTCACTGTCCATTCCCGCCCGGCCAATGCTGACAGCCGTGGAGGAATCTCTCTCACAGGCAGCGCGTTGACCCGGGCATGACTACTTCTACGACGCTGCGCATCGACACTTGGAATGACATCGTCTGCCCGTGGTGCTACGTTGGCGAGGCCCGCCTCACGTCCGCCGTCGAGGCCCTGGGGCCCAACGTGGACGTCACGGTCGTGCCGCACGCCTTCGAGCTCAACCCCGACCACGACCACCCCGAGCGGGTGCTCGACATGATCGCCCGCAAGTTTGGGCGCAGCGAGGACGAGGCGCGGGAGATGGACAGCCAGATCTCCGCGTTGGCGCTCGCGGAAGGGTTGCCCTACACATCAGAGCGCATGACCGCCAACACCTTTGACGCCCACCGGCTGGTGGCCGCGGCGCGGGCGGTGGGCGGCGGCGCCACCATGCTGCACGCGCTCCAGCGCGGCCACTTCTCAGGAGAGCTGGACCTGTCCAACGCCGATGCCCTGGTCGCCGCAGCAGACCAGGCCGGCTTGGGTGCGGATCGCGCTCGTGCGGTCCTGGGCAGCGATGAGTTCGCCGACGAGGTGCATGCCGATCAGGACACGGCCCGCCGCATCGGTGTGACGGGCGTGCCTTTCACGGTCCTGGGTGAGGAACTAGCGATCCCTGGCTGTGCGGGGTCAGAGCAGTACGGCGAGGCTCTGCGTCAGGCGCTGGACAGGGGAGTCGCGCCGAGCCAGTGACTGGACCATACTGGCGTGGTGTTCTCTGACTTCACTCCTGACTGCCGCATCAATCTCGCGGTGGTCGCGCTGGGCGTCCACCCGCGCCTGCTGGCGTGCCTGGACAATCTGATGTCGCATCAGAGCGACCATGATTTCACGATCACCTGTGTGGTGAACCCCACCACACGAGGGGCCGAGGACACCGCTTCGATTCCCGACGGGGTGCGCCTCGTGACGCCCGAGCACAACGTGGGTTGGGCCGGGGGCCTGCACCTGGCCCGCCGGGAGTCGGCCTCCGAGCTCTTCGTGTGGATCCAGGATGACCTCACGGTGCTCGACGGTTGGCTGGATGCCCTGGTGGCCGCAGCTCAGACTCATGAGGACGTCGGAGTGTTCGGAAGTTTGGGAGTGAACGAGCAGGGCGTCGTGGTGCGCTACAACGGGGGCTTCGCCCGGCCACCGGAGACCACGCTTCACTGGGGTCGTACGGACACGGTGGCAGACCACACACCAACGGAGGTCACGCACTTCGACTGGGTCCCCAGCCGTGCGCTGATGACCCGCGGCGCCACGTGGGACGCGGCAGGCGGCGCTGACCCGCGGCTCTACCCTCTGGATATGGTGGACAAGGACTACGCAATGCATGCGCGATCCCACGGCTGGCGCGTTGCCCTCGTGCCGCAAGCGCGGGTCTGCCACGAAGGTCAGCAGTCGGCACCTCGGTTCCTGAGACTCCAGATCAATCGCTGGAATGCCCCCGAGTTCGACCGCCGTTGGGGGCCGGTGGCTGCACGCATTCCGGCCACCGAAGCGGGGGACTACGACCACGAATGCTCGCCATGGGCGGGATCGAGCGAGGTGCCGGTCGAGGCCATCGTGGGCGTGGCCGCCAGTCGGATGCTCGTGCCGTTTGGACGGGAGGCCACCCGTGAGATCTTGTCCCTGCGTGAGGAGCGCGACTCCCGCGAGCGTGATATCGCTCGCATCACTCAGGAGCTGGCTGATCTCCGGAAATCGGCCTCCTGGCGGGTCACCGCACCGGTGCGGCGTGTCGTGGGGCGTGGCAGAAGACTGTGGCGACGGACACGATCACGTTAGTGTTGACACCATGAGTGATCCCCTCACAGGACCCGGCCAGCGCGATCGACAGACCGTGACGCCAGACGGCGAAAGCGCGCTGCGGCACATCGATGGCCTCATTCTGCGCAAGCCCGTCAACCATGTGGACCACCGCGGCAACGTCTTTGAGATCTACAACGGTGACACCGATATGTGGCCCGATCCGATTGTGTGGATCTACTCCGACATTGTGTTCCCCGGCCAGATCAAGGGCTGGGCGCGCCACGAGGTCAAGGTGGATCGGTACACGCTCATCTCCGGCACCCTCACAATGCTCCTGTATGACGGTCGCGAGGATTCGCCGACGCACGGCTTGGCTCAGGCGGTGACACTATCCGCGATGGGCGTGCGCCAGATTCAGATTCCTGTCGGGGTCTGGCACCTGCTGTTTGCGAGCACACCCGAAGAGGTCCACTTCGTCAACATGCCGACGCAGCCGTATCACCACGAGGCCCCCGACCGCATTCTGCTCCCGTGGGACACGGACGAGATTCCTGTGGACGTTCGCCACTACCTGCCGAAGTTCTAGCGGACACTACATCAGGGCCGCTAGCAACGCCTGCAGCTGACCCCCTGCGCAGCAGATTAGCTCATCGTGACGGTGACGATCGCGCCGTCCTTCAGTTCCTCGACGGGGACTAGCGCGCCGCGCTTGCCGTCGGCAGGCAGTTCGATCTCCACGCCATCGATCTCGACCGACTCCACGCCGGTCGCCACCCCGTGCTCGTTGACCACGTTGATGGTGAGGTTCAAGTCACGGAAGCGGCGCATGACCTGGAAGCCGCCCCATCCCTCGGGAAGGCACGGGTCGATGCGCAGGCCTTGCAGCTCGGGACGGATCCCCAAAATGTGCTGCGTGACGCCAATGTAGGCCCATGAGGCGGTACCGGTCAGCCACGGGTTGCGGGCCTGGCCAAAGCGCGGGGACGTGGGCCCGTGGGTGAACTGCGCGTACACATACGGCTCCACCTGGTGGACCTCGGCTTGGTCGTTGTACTTGGCGGGCAGGAAGCCGCGGTAGTACTCGTAGGCACGGTCACCGCGGCCCAGCATGCCCTCGGCCACCATGGTCCACGCGTTCGCGTGGCAGAAAATCCCGCCGTTCTCCTTGTGCCCCACCGGGAACACCAGCAGCGACAGGCCTAGGCCCGGCACCTCTGTGGTGTGCGGCGGGTCGCACAGGGCCACGCCATGCTCGGTAGACAGGTGGGTATGCACCGAATCCATGGCGCCGATCGCGCGCTCGATGGGCACAGTGCCGGAGATCGCTGCCCACACATTGGGCTCCAGGTAGATCTTGCCCTCGTCCAGCTCGTGGGATCCCAGCTTGGCGCCGGTCGAGGAGATGCCGCGGATGTACCACTCGCCATCCCACGCGCCTTCCAGCACCGGCTGCAGACCCGCGAGACGCTTCCGAGCCCAGGCAGCATCGTCCTTTTTCCCCGTCTGCTCAGCGAGTTCGGCGACGATCCGCAGCCCATTGGCCATCAGGAACGTGGAGAACATCGATTCGCCGGTGGTGCCGAACTGCAGGCAGTCGTTCCAATCGGCCTCCAAGCCCTGCGTCAAGCCGTTGTTGCCCGTGTGCGCAAGCGAGAATTCGATGGCCTGACGCAGGTGCTCGAATACCGTCGCCTGACCGTGGTCCGCGTAAGGCAGCACCTGGTCCAGGTAGTCGACGTCGCCGGTCTCATAGACAAAGTTGGCTACGGTGATCGGCAGCCACAAGGCATCATCTGAGCGGTACTCGTCGATGGAGGGGGTCCTCTCATGGCCAGGGTTGTGTGTCAGGGGTTTGACGAGCTTCATGGCGCCGCCCTCGGCCGTCTGGCCGGTGAGGATCATGTCCAGGCGCTCCCGGACCGCGTCGGGGATCGCGTGTGTGACAGCCAGCATGTCCTGGACGGTGTCGCGGTAGCCCAGACCGTCGCGGTCGCCGGCCTCGATCAGACTCACGCCGCGCGACCAGTTGAAGGTCATGTGGGTCTGATACGCGTGCCACACATTGAGCATCGAGTTCATCTCGGCGTCGGGAGTAGCCACCTGCAACGGTGACAGGTAGTCCCGCCACTGATCGCGGAGCGTCTGCAGCTCGGATTCGACGCGCTCGGGCGTGCCGTACTCGGCCATGATGTCGCGGCCCAGGGGCAGGTCGCGCTCGCCGTCGTTCCAGACGTCATCGGGAGAGCCGATGCCCAGCATGTAGATGAGGTGTACGGTCTCGCCGGGCTCGATCTCCATGCGAGTGTGAAGCGAGGCGCACGCGTTGTCGCCCACGGGTTCGGAGCCAGAGCACTCACCCCGCTCCACGGCGATGGGGTCCTTCTGGGTGCGGTAGCCGCCCAAGAACACGTCACGGTCGGCGTCGAAGCTCGTCACCTGGGCGCCGGCGAGCCCAAACCACAGCTCGCTGGTCGCCTCGCGAGTGGAGTTGCGGCGGTGAATGACGTTGTCCCGGTAGGTGGCGGTCACCACGTACTGGGAGTACTGAAGGTTCTCCAGGTCCTGGCGGTAGTGCCAGTCGTTGGCCAGTTCCGCGTAGGAGAAGGCGCTGACGGTGCGCGCCTCCTCGGTGGTGTTGGTGACCTTCACCGACCAGTACTCAAAGGCCTGATCCTTGGGGATGAAGTAAGTGGTCTGTGACTGGATGCCCTTGTACTCGGAGTCGAAGATGGAATAGCCCAGGCCGTGGCGCACCGTGGAGCGGTACTCGTCCTCCTCGTCTCCTAAGGGCTTGCCCACGGGTTGCCAGGACGCAGACCAGTAGTCGCCGTCCTCATCGTCCCGCAGGTAGATGAAGCGTCCCGGCTCGTCTTGGGGCATGCCGTTGAAGCGGAAGCGCAGCACGCGGCCAGTACCACCGGACTTGTAGAAGGAGTACCCACCTGCGTTCTGGGTGATGATGCCGCCGTACAGCCGCGATCCCAGATAGTTGGACCACGACCGAGGTGTATCGGGGCGTGTGATGACGTACTCGCGCGCGTCATCATCAAAGTATCCATACTGCATGCAAGGTCCTTTCGGTGCGTGCGCGCCGGGTGGGCAGAGTGCCACGGGTATACCTACTCCGCTTGCGTGTACTCCTTCATCACGTCCGTTGCGGTGCCATCCGCGATGATCTTGCCCTTGTCGATCCAGATGGCCCGGTCGCAGTGCTCTTCGATGCTGCCGGGATTGTGGCTCACCAGGAACACCGTGCCGGCCTTCTCGCGGATCTCATCAAACTTCTCCTTGCTCTTGGCCCGGAATGCCCGGTCACCGGTGGCGAGGGCCTCATCCACCATGAGGATGTCCGGGACGATCGCCGCGGAAATGGCAAAGCGCAACCGCGCCTGCATTCCGGAGGAATACGCGGTCATGGGCAGGTAGACAAACTCGCCGATGCCGGAGAATTCCACGATCTCGTCGAACCTCTCGCGCGCCTCGTCCAGAGACAGGCCCATGGCCAGGCAACCCAGCATGATGTTCTTCTCACCCGTCATCGACGGCATGAGCGCGGCGCTCACTCCCAGCAGGGAAGGTTGGGCATCCACGTGGACGTGGCCCTGGCTGGGTGGAATCAGCCCCGCGAGCGCGCGCAGCAGAGTGGATTTGCCGGCGCCGTTGCGGCCCACGATGCCGATGGACTCGCCGTGGTGGGCGACCAGCGAGATTCCCCGCACCGCATGAATCTCGGTGACGGCGCTGCGCGTTTTCTTGGCACCCTCGACCGCATCACGAAAGCGCGACTCAGCGCCGCGATACGCCTTTTTGCGGCCGCCGAACACCCGGTAGACCACGTGCACGTTGTCAGCGATGAGGGCGGGCTTGCGGGAGTCGCTAGTCACGGCCATAGCGGTCCTCCGCTCTCCAGAACACGATCAGCCCCACCGTGAAGAACAGCATGGCCCATCCCAGGCCCACAGCCCACAAGGTCCAGTCGACGGCAAACTCTTCCAGCAACGCGGAGCGGAACATCGTCAGGTAGACGGCGATGGGCTGGTACTCCAAGGTGAGGGCAATCGCCCTAGGGATACTGTCGCCATATGACGTGATCAAGAAGAACACGCCGGACACGTACCGCATCAGGCGCACGATCAGCGGGAGCAGATTCTTGAGGTCGCGCGTGGCCTGAATCGCACGAGCAGCGATGAACGAGATCCCTGCATTGAAGAGCACGGTGATCACGAGAGCCAGGAGCACCAACAACCACGACCATGTGGGGACTTCGCCCGACCCGGCGGTGATCACCAACATCACCCCCAAAGCTGGCATCAAGATGATGGCCTCGGACAGCACTACTTGCAGAGGCAACACCGCGCGCGGGAACTGCAGAGCCCGGATCAGCGGCAGATTGCCCAAAATGGAGTCACCTGCGGATGTCAGCGTGTTGGCGATGAACACGTAGATGAAGATGCCCACCACCAGGAATCCCACGAAGTTCTCGACGCCGCGGTTGGTTCCGAGCATGATCCCGAACACCAGGTAGTACACGCCCGCGAGCAACAGCGGGTTGAGGATCAGCCACAACTGACCCAGGTAGTTATTTTGGTGGCGGCTGGCGGACTTGGCCCGGGCCAGGTGCCACAGGAACGAGCGCCGCTCAATGATCTGGCGGATGTACTCACCGAAGCGCGGGCGCAGGCCGAGCGGCCGTAGGCCGTGCTGGTGCGCGAGCGCGCTGAGTTCCTCAGACGTGGCGTCGTCGTGGGAACTACTCGATGTCAACGGTGCTCCTCCGTGTGGTCACGCCCGTGTGAGGGGCCGCTCAAGAATACCGCGTGTCATGGGTGGAACCGAATGGCGCTAATCGTCGCCGAGTTCCTGGGCGAGTTCCTTTGATCGGTGCGCCGCGGCATTGGCGCCCGAGGAGATAACTCCCTGCAGGCCCGCGTGCTCCAAGGCACCCAGTGCAGCGATCGTGGTGCCGCCAGGCGAACTGACGCGCTTACGCAGCGTCTGCGGGGTGTCGCCGGACTCCATCAGCAGGTGAGCGGCCCCCACGAAGGTCTGCGTGGCCAACTGCGTGGCCAACTCACGATCGAGGCCTTGGGCGACGCCCGCCTCGGTCAGCGCCTCCACCACGGCGTAGAAGTAGGCCGGGCCCGAGCCGGACACGGCGGTGACGGCATCCAGCTGGCTTTCGTCGACGGTCACCACCAGACCGGTGGCGCGCAGCATGCTGCTGGCGAGGGCAAGGTGCTCCTCGGTGGCATGCGCACCCGCAGCGATGGCGGTGGCGCCCCGCGCCACAATCGAGGGGGTGTTGGGCATGGCGCGCACCACTGGGGTGTTGGGCGGCAGGCGCCTCTCATAGAAGCTCGCAGGCAGGCCGGCGACCACGGTGAAGATCAGCGCACCGTCCTTATACGCCGGTGAAATCTGTTCGAGCGATTCTGCGGCGTCAACGGGCTTGACCGCGATCACGATGACATCGGCGTCCTTGGCGGCCTCGGCAATGGAGTCGGTCACGGCGATGCCGTGGCCTTCTCGCAGAGCGGTCGCTCGCACCTCTTCACGCTCGACCACCACAATCTTGTCCTGCGGCCAGCCCGCTACACGCAGCGCGGTCACGATGGTCCCTCCCATGACACCGCCGCCGACGATGGCGACGAGTGGAGCATCGGACATGGTCTGCGGAGTCGGTTCGCTCATGGCCCCAGGCTATCGCGCCCGCCGGGGGACGTGTCGCGGTTGCCTCAGGGGGTCCTGCGGCGCAGTGTCGCCACACCCAGGGCGAGCGCGCCCACAATGAAGCCAGTGAGCACTGCCACCTGTGGCCAGATCTCGCCGGTGTCCCCGACCAGCAAGTGATTGATGGCGTCGATCGCATAGCTCAGCGGCAGTACATCAGAGAACACCTCAAGCACACGCGGCATCTGATTCCGGGCCAGGAATAGCCCGGACAGCAGCAGTTGAGGCAGGATCACGGCGGGCATCATCTGTACGGCCTGGAACTCGGTGGTGGCCAGGGACGATGCTGCCAGGCCCAGCGCCGTTCCCAGCAGTCCGTCGAGCACGATGATCAGGGCGAGGGCCCACGTGGCGCCTTGGATGTCCAAATCGAGCACGCCCACGGTAAAGCCGACCAGCACCAGTGCCTGGACGCTGGCGACGATGCCGAACGCGAGCGCATAGCCCAGCACCACATCGGCCTTGCCCGTGGGAGAGGCCATCAGCCGTTCCATGGTCCCTGAGGTGCGCTCGCGCAAGGTGGTCACCGACGTGATCACAAACATGAGCAGCATTGGGAACAGCCCCATCAGGCGCGCACCCAAGGGGTCAAAGATGGGCTCACCACTGGGCCCTGTGGTGTCGATGAACATCCACCACAGCAAGGTCAGCAGGAGCAGGGGGAGCATCAGCAGCAGCGCGATGGTGCGGCGGTCCCGGCGCAACTGCCGTAGCACTCGCGCCGCCGTGGCGATGGTCAGCCGCGGCGTCATGACTCGCCCGGTCCGGCCGCCAGCGCCAGGAAGGCCGCCTCGGCATCGTCCGTCCCCGTCAGGGTGGTGATCTCTCTCAAGGTGCCGTCGGCGAGGATGGCTCCGTTGCGCATGAACAGCAGTCGGTCGCAGCGCGTGGCCTCGTCCATCACGTGCGAGGAGACCAATAGCGTCGTCCCCGCCTTGGCGAGCTCGCGGAACAGCGTCCAGAGCTCACCTCGCAGCACGGGGTCAAGGCCCACGGTCGGCTCGTCCAGTACGAGCAGTTCCGGATCCCCCACCAGCGCGGCCCCGAGAGACACGCGTGACGCCTGGCCGCCCGAGAGCATGGTGACCGTGGTCGACGCCTGCTCTGTCAGCCCCACGGTGGCGATGATGGCCTCGGCGGCCTCCCGATCGGCGCCCACGAGTGCCGCGAAGTACCGCAGGTTCTCGCGCACGGTGAGATCGGCGTAGACACTGGGTGCTTGGGTCACGTAGCCGATGCGCCCACGAGTGGTCGGCCCGTAGTCGTGAGTGCCGAGCACGGCGACCGTCCCGGACTTGATGACCTGCGAGCCGACGATGCTGCGGATGAGCGTGGACTTGCCGCTGCCGGAGGGCCCCAGGAGTCCCACGAGCTCACCGCGAGGAATCTCGAGGGAGAGCGAGTCGAGCACCGTGGAGCCGCCCCTGTCCACTGTCAGGTTGACGACCTGGACCGCCGCATGACCCGGGGATTTCACCATACGATGAATTATTCCCGTTGGAGACCCTCCTGTCAATCGGTAGCGCGGGGAATCTCGCTGATGTCGCCGGTGAGATAGCGCTGCAGCGTGGGGGCGACGAGTGCGACGACCTGGTCCTCCGACGCGTGGGCCAGCGGCTCGATCCCGAGCACGTACCTGGACATGGCCAGGCCCAGCAGTTGGCTGGCGCATGCGGCCACTCGCAGTGGGGCATCGTCCACGTCGACGGCCCTGGCCACTCGTTCCAGCACCTCCCCGACCAGCACCCCGCGCATAGCGGTCGCCACCTCCGAGTTGCCCGCAGCGCTGATCAGCACGGTGCGCAACCGCGGCCCGCGCACAGGATCGCTCCACAGACCGAGAAAGACCCGGGTGAGACGTTCCCCCATCACGTCCGCTGGTCCGCTGGAGATGTAGACCAGCAGATCGTCATCAGGAGGCACGGGTCGCAGCGCGTCGAGGAAGAGCTCGGCCTTGGAGTCGAAGTAATGGTGAACGAGCGCGGAGTCCACATGAGCGGCTCGAGCAACGGCGCGCAGGGAGGTGCGGTCGAATCCGCGCTCCATGAACTCGGATTGCGCGGCAGCGACAATATCCGCGCGAGTGTCAGTACCCGTGCCGCGCGGTCCGCGTGGCTTGGGCACTGCTACCTGCCCCGAGACTGGTCGGGCTCCACCACACCGCAGCGAGGGCGACCGCTGGTCGCACGGTGAGGCGCCATGATCACAGGTCGTAGAAGGTGAAGAAGTCGACGAGGCCAGTGTCAGGGCCACTGAGCGTCAACACTGCGGTCTCGTTGCGCCATACGATCACCGTGCCGTCCTCGGTCTCGAGGATGGCACGCTCTCCCACCTCGCGGCCGCCCGCCTCCACCGGAGCGACATCGGTGGCATCGGCAGACAGGGCCTCATAGTTCTCAATCGCGTCATCCGCGTTGTAGTGCTGGATGGCCCGCACCACGTAGGTGTTCTCCGCATCCGAGTAGGTGAGGTCGTGAGCCTCGACGGTACGTGCCGGCAATTCGCTCAGCTCTCCTGGGGCGAAGGAGTCGACCTCAATGAGTGAGTGCGTCAGTGTGCCGGTGGGAATGCTGGAGAGGAATTGCGTTGGCTCCTCTATCTGAATGGGGGTGACCCCATTGTCTGGTGGCCCTTCGAGAATGATGGGCGACTCCAGGGTGATGGGGTCTGGTGCCAGCAGCAGTTGATAGGCCCCGAAGCCGAGCGCTCCCATCGCGATCAGACCGTAGGCAGTCAGTGCGATCGCGGAGCGCCACCACGGGACGTGGTGGTCATCCCCCTCAGTGTCGCTGCCGTCCGGTCCGTCCGGCGGTGCCTGCGAGTCACCATCGGGAGTAAGGGAGTGGTCGGTCTGGGGTGCAAGCATCGGTGCGTTGGCGTGACCCGCGGGTGTGACGGGCTGATCACCGGAGACCGGGGCAAAGGGCACCGTAGGAACATCATCGCTGACGGGAGCCAGGCGCTCGGTGGGCTGTTCCGGCTGAGGCTGCGGCACTGAGGACTCGAAGCGTGGCGCGAAGGGCGCGGCCTCGTCGGCGAACAGGCCACCCCCCTGATTCTCCTCAGCGAAGGAGGGCGGTGTCGAGGGCGGCTCAGAGTAGAGCGGCACGCCGCCCATCGGCGTGGGCGCTCCGCCCGCCGACAGTGAGGCGTTGTTGACGGCGCTCTGGCCCAAACCCCGGAACGGGTCAGCGTCGGCCCCCGGCTCTTGGCGGAACTCCTCAGACTGTGGCTGTCCGTCTGAGTAGGTGTCGTACGGCGAGACCGGGCTGGAGAACAGGCTCCGCCGAATGGAGCCCGAGGCGGGGAACGTCTCCTCGGGGGCAGTAGGGGCGACGGGGCTCACAATGTCGTCATCCGTGTCGATGTCGACCGGTTCAGGTGTGGGCCACTGGGCCGCCGCCGGTGGGGGTGAAGCCGTCTGTGGTGTGGGTGGATTGAGTTGCTCATCCAGGTCTCGCCAGGGCTGACGCTGCGCTGAAGGCTCCTCTGCGGACAGTTGCGGTTCACGTGGCACTGATGGACTGGGCGGTGCCTGCTCCGGCGCAGCGGGTGACTCGTAGGCCGCAGGCTCCGACGCGGGAGGCGTGGGAGGACGGAACTGAGGGGGCACCGGAGGGGCGCTCGGTGCAGGCTCGTCCTGCCAGCTTGGCTGCGGGCGTGGCGGCTCCGGCGGCGCTTCAGGTGCACGTGCAGGTGCAGGTGAGCTCAGCCATGTGGGCTCTGGTGGGCCGTCCACAGGCGGCTGGGGTGAGGGGGCAGTGGGCGACGGCGGAGACACCGGCGGGGTGTAGGCGTATGGCGACTCTGGCCTGGCCGCATCGCTGTCCTCTGGTGCGGCTCGCGTGGGTTCGTCAGGAGCGTCGCCTGCCTGCTGAGCGGAGTCATCCTCAGTCGCGGGGCGAGACACGGGCGCCCACGGAGGCCGCGGCGGCTGCTCGGGAGTATCAGGCGACATACCTCAACCCTAAAGGAACACGGCCCTGTCCCGTCGCTCATGACGAGTCGGTGTCGGATGCGCACGCTAGCGTGGCACCCATGGCCTCCACCTCCCGCACCCCCAAACCGGGGTACCGCTGCAGTGACTGCGGGTGGACCACCGCCAAATGGGTGGGCCAGTGCGGCGAGTGTCAAGCATGGGGCACAGTGATGGAAGCCGGCGCTGCGGTCGCCGGCCCGGCGACCACCGCCACCCGCGTCAGTACCCCGGCCCTGTCCATTGCTGACGTGTCGGTCACGGCCTCGGCGCGCACACCCACCCAGGTCGCGGAGTTCGACCGCGTGCTCGGCGGCGGCCTCGTTGCCGGTGCCGTCGTGCTGTTGGCGGGTGAGCCAGGGGTGGGCAAGTCAACGCTGCTGCTGGACGTGGCCGCGCGGGCAGCGCGGAGCGGGCAGCGCGTGCTGTACGTGACCGGCGAGGAGTCGGCCGGTCAGGTGCGGCTGCGCGCGGAGCGGATCGGCGCGCTCGAGCCCGGGGTGCTGCTGGCCGCGGAGACCGACCTGGGCGCGGTGCTTGCCCACATCGAGTCCAACGGCCCCGAACTGCTGATGGTGGATTCGATTCAGACCATTGCGTCCGCCAGCGTGGACGGCACACCTGGAGGGGTGTCCCAGGTGCGCGAGGTGGCATCCGCGCTGATCGGCGCCGCCAAATCGCGGGGCATGGCGATGGTCATCGTGGGCCATGTCACCAAAGATGGGTCGGTGGCCGGACCTCGTTTGGTGGAGCATCTGGTGGATGTGGTCTGCCAGTTCGAGGGAGAACAGCACTCGCCTCTGCGCCTCTTGCGTGCCATCAAGAATCGCTTTGGTTCAGTCGATGAGGTGGGGTGCTTCCAGCTGGTTGATGCCGGCATCGAGTCGGTGGCTGACCCTTCGGGATTGTTCCTGTCGCGCGAGGCCGCCCATGTCGCAGGCACGTGCGCGACCATCACGATTGACGGCAAGCGTCCGCTGCCTGCGGAGATCCAGGCGCTGGTGGCCTCCAGTGCGCTCGCGAACCCGCGCCGCGCCACCTCCGGCATGGACTCCTCGCGGGTGGCCATGATCCTGGCGGTGCTCCACCGTCGCGTGGGGGTGGCCTTGGCCGCGGACGACGTCTACGTGTCGACCATCGGTGGAGCCCGAGTGATCGAGCCCGCGGCCGATGTTGCTCTTGCCTTGGCGCTGGCGAGCGCACGTATGGACGTGCCGGTCAAGGAGGGGTTCGCCGCCGTGGGCGAGGTGGCGCTGTCCGGGGCCATCCGGCCTGTGAGCGGACTGTCGCAGCGTGTGGCGGAGGCGGCGCGCCTGGGGTTCACCGATGTGGTGGTGCCATCGGCGGGCAAGGCACCCGACGCCGACGGCATCCGGGTGCATGCCGTGAGCACGCTCGCCGAGGCCGTTGCGCTGGCACTTCCCCAGAAGTAAGGCTCGTCAGTCCGCCAGCTCGAACTGCACCTGCTCGGCCGCAATTCCCTGAAGCGAGAGATCGGCCAAGTAGAAGCCTGGCGCGGGCTCCGCCGTCACGGTCGCACACTCCGGGGCGGACCGTGTACGCGGCCAGGTCACCTGGAAATCCTCTTCTTGACCCGCCTCGAGCAGGAATTCGCGGTCGTTGATCGGTGACTGGGTGGGGCAGTCGGCGGACGACCAGATGCGGTCGCTTCCTGACGTGATGAGAAGTGCGGAATCCTCGTGCGCGGTCTGCAGTAGGCACGGACTGTCGCCCACGTGCTCAATCGCCACGTCGAAACTCGGCAGTGAGTCGCTGTCGAAGGTGAACGGGTTGGGGGTGGTGGTGATCTCCAGATCACCCTCAGTGCACTCGCGCCCTACGGCCAAGGCCTCCGCGGCCGTGGCAGTGGTCGTGGGTGAAGCGGTGGGCGACGGCGTGGCGTCGCCTGCGGTGCTGGTGTCATTGTCCCCGCTGGGCGAGGTCACCAGAAACCACAGCACCAGGATCAGCAGCAGCAGGCCGCCGATGATCACGAGGCGCCGCCGCCAGTAGACCTCCGGGGGCAGATCACCCACGGGTTGCCGCAATCCCTCCATGGCGCCTCCTCGTGATCCTTGGCTCTACGGTAACGGCGTGGGGCACTGGAACAATGAAGCCATGCCGCAATGGGAAGAACAGAGCACTGCCGAGCCAGTGGTCTCAGCTGTCGTCGAGTGGTTTGAGCAGGCTGCCCGCGACCTGCCGTGGCGGCGCGACGACTGCAGCGCGTGGGGAGTGCTGGTGAGCGAGGTGATGCTGCAGCAGACCCCGGTGGCCCGAGTCGAGCCCGTGTGGCGAGAGTGGATGGCCCGGTGGCCGGCACCGGAGGATCTGGCGCAGGCCAGCCAGGCCGATGCCGTGCGCGCCTGGGGACGGCTCGGTTACCCGCGCAGGGCGCAGCGACTGTGGGAATGCTCGCGGGCGATCACCGAGAGGTACGGGGGTCACGTGCCCGACTCCGAGCAGGAGCTGCGCAGCCTTCCCGGGGTGGGCGAGTACACCGCAGCGGCCGTGGTCTCCTTCGCGTATGGGCGGCATGCAGTGGTGCTGGACACCAACGTGCGGCGCGTGATCGGTCGCGTTCTGAGAGCCGAGCCGTTGCCAGCCGTGCACCTGACCCGCGCCGAACACACCCAGGCGGCTGGCCTGGTGCCGGCGGACCCCCAGCAGGCGGCACGATGGAACGCGGCCGCCATGGAACTGGGTGCATTGGTGTGCACATCACGCGCACCTCATTGCCACGAGTGTCCGGTGGCGAGCCAGTGCGCGTGGTTCGCCGCAGGCACTCCCGGCCTGGATGCTGCGCCGCGGCGCACCCAGGCGTGGGACGGCACTGATCGCCAAGTGCGAGGCAAGGTGATGGCGCTGCTGAGGGCGGCATCGGCCCCCGTGAATGTGACGGGCCATGCGGCCGTCGCGGACATCGAGCCCGGACAGTTGGATCGTTGTCTCGCGTCCCTGTGTCAGGACGGACTCGTCACGATCGTGGATGCCGACCGCGGCACTTACCGTCTGTGAGGCGCTGACACAATAGGCTCATGCCCACCACCGCACGCCGCACCCTGGTCATCGGCGTGGTGGTCGCGATGATCCCGTTGTGGTGGCTGATCCTGCCCGATCGTGACCCGGTGGCTGTGCCCGGAGGTGACTGGCAGGTGGAGTCGGTGGTCGACGGCGACACCGTGAGAGTAGTGCGGGGCACCACCGAGGAGACGGTGAGGCTAATCGGCATCGACACCCCCGAACGGGACCAGTGTGGGTATGACGAGGCGACGCGCTTCATGGTTGACCTGGTGCTCGACCAGCCTGTGACGCTGGTGGACGGCGCCACCACCGACCGTGACAACTACGGGCGGCTGCTGCGTTACGTCGAGCATGAGGGCATCGACGTCGGGCTCGCCCAGATCACCGAGGGTTACGCCATGGCCCGCTACGACTCCCGCACCAATCAGCCGCATCCGCGCGAGGACGTGTATCGCGAGGCTGACGCCAGCACCGCGCACTTCTGCGAGTGAGTCCCGCTTGCCGTAGCGATGTGGGGGCGCCAGTGTGCGGTGACGTGTGAGCCGACCGTCCAGATCTAGCAATGCGCCCACAATAGACATGTACCTGAAACGGTTGACACACCGCATCCTCATTGACACAGTCGGGGGCATGACAGAAAACACAGCACCAACAGAGTCCAAGAGCAAAGTCGTGGCAGGTCTCCTCGGAATCCTGCTTCCCGCCTTCGGCGCTCACCGCTTCTACCTTGGCGACACCAAAGGCGGCGTGATCCGCCTTGTCGTGTCCTTCGTGACGCTGGGTATCGGTGCGCTGTGGAGCTTCATCGAGGGCATCATGATCCTCGTCAACGGTGGTGAGGACGCAGCGGGCAACCCGCTCGTCTAGAAGCCACTCGCACGACAAAGAGCCCCGGACCATTGCTGGACCGGGGCTCTTCGTCGGCGCGAAGGCATTGGCGGATGCTTCGCGCACATCTGTGGGTCTAGTCGTCAGCCTTGCCCTCGGCGTCGTCGGACTCGGCGGCCTCGCCCTTGTCGGACTTCCCACCGCCGGTCTTGGCGACCACAGGCTCCTCGACCACATCATCCTTGTCGATGCCCTCGAATGAGAACTCGCCCAGGATGCCTTCGCCCTCGGCGTC
>Ga0307966_1000788_pt1 | contig 25899 bp, 11 predicted proteins | sample OrgLakmetagen646_FD_203141 | JGI IMG/M metagenome (GOLD analysis project Ga0307966, IMG submission 203141) | Saline water microbial communities from Organic Lake, Antarctica - #646 | ecosystem: Environmental > Aquatic > Non-marine Saline and Alkaline > Saline | place: Antarctica: Organic Lake... | reverse complement strand
GAGCATATCATTGATTTTGAGGATATTGAATCATGGAAAGAAAATGTGACGGGCGATGAACTTTACTCAGCTATGGGAACCACCATCAAAAAAGCAGGCAGCAAGCAGGCGCAGTACAAGATTGACGTGACCTACCCGCTTAAGGTAGCTAGGACTGCAGCATCAAACGGCGTGAAAAAATACTCATTGGTCTCCTCGGCCGGCGCCGATAAGGACTCGAAGCTTTTCTATCCGCGTATCAAGGGTGAGCTGGATGATGCCGTCAGCCGGTTGTCATTCGATCGCATCACTATAATGAGGCCATCCATACTTGATGGAGATCGGCAGGAAGATAGACCAGGTGAGCGGATTGGTCTGGCTGCGATGAAGCTGGCAGGAAAGATCCCCGGCCTGAAAAAATATCGTCCCATTCCGGCTGATCAGGTTGCCAGAGCAATGATCAATTCGCTTCAGGATGATGCAGGCGGCTATTACATCTTTGAGCCTAACGAAGTTTTTCATTTGTAGATCCGTTTCACTACTATCAGAGAACTCACATAATCTTATTCCTATCCTCATGAAAAAAACAGTACTTTTTTTCTTCGCTCTTCTAATCTCATCAACAGCATTCGCGCAAACCTCAGAACTGAAACGCATCATAGACGAGCGGGCAGATAAGATTGAACAAGAAGTCATCGAATGGCGCCGACATTTTCATGAGAATCCAGAGCTTTCAAACCGTGAATTTGATACGGCAGATTATATCGCCGACTATTTAATTGACCTGGGCCTGGAGGTCGAAACAGGTGTGGCGAAGACCGGGGTGGTGGCACTGCTTGAGGGCGGAAAGCCCGGGCCTGTAATTGGTCTCCGCGCCGATATGGATGCCCTGCCGGTAACCGAGCGAACCGACGTACCGTTTGCATCAACATCAACAGGTATGTATCAGGGGAAAGAGGTTGGCGTGATGCATGCCTGCGGACACGATACGCATATGGCAATTCTGATGGGTGTCGCAAAAATATTGACCGAAATGCGAGAGAATCTTTCCGGGACCGTAAAGTTTATTTTTCAGCCCGCTGAAGAAGGCGCACCGCAGGGTGAAGAGGGAGGTGCAGAGCTGATGGTGAAAGAGGGAGTTCTCAAGAATCCGGATGTAGATGTTATTTTTGGGCTTCACATTAGTGATGACACTCCGGTTGGAATCATTGAATATCGTCCGGAAGGAATTATGGCGAGTGTGAACAGCTTCAGCCTGAATATTCAGGGGAAACAGGCTCATGGGTCGGCACCCTGGAATGGCGTTGACCCCATCGTAACAGCGGCTCAAATCATCAACAATGTACAAACGATTGTGAGCCGGAACATGGAGCTTACCAGGCAGGCAGCAGTGGTAACTTTTGGTGTGATAGAGGGTGGCGTAAGGAACAATATCATTCCGGAAAGTGTGAGCATGCAGGGAACCATTCGCGCATTGGATGAGGAGATGCGTCAGCAGATTTTTGAACGGCTTGAAACCATCGTGACGAATACAGCAGAAAGCAACGGTGCGGAAGCGACACTGACTATTCATGATGGCTACCCAATTACCTATAACGATCCTGAACTCACCTCATTGATGGCACCCACTCTTATGGATGTGGCCGGAGAAGAAAACACTGTTATAATTGATGCCATTACGGGAGCTGAGGATTTCTCATTTTTCCAGAAAGAGATTCCCGGCCTTTATTTCTTTGTGGGCGGGAAAGCCTCAAACCGTGAAGCAGCAGGCCACCATACGCCTGATTTCTATATTGATGAGAGCGGCATGAAGCTGGGTGTGCGTGCAATGAGCACCCTGGTGATTGATTATATGACATCTGCTGGGATGTAGAGTAGGTGGTATTCGGGATTGATAATAATGTGTTTGTAGGGGGAAGTGGTGCTTAAAACCATCGCCAAAAACTGATTGATTCCGGAAACATCCCATAATACATGGTGTATGCAGTTGGCGAAATCCTGCTATTTGTGATAGGCATCCTCATCGTCCTGTAGGTGAATAACTGGAATAAAACTGTGAAAGATCAGCGGCTGAACGAAAAGTTCTGACCAGTCTCTGCCGGTTCTTACGTTTCTGATGCAGCAAGTGCCGCACCAATAATACCGGCATGATTTCGGCTTTGAGCCGGAACCACGTCTGTTTGCAGTTTTAGGAATGGTTCAAACTTACTAAACTCTTTGCTTACGCCGCCACCGATGATGATGATATCAGGCCAAAAAAGAAATTCAACCATCTGAAGATATTCATTGACCCGACCGCCCCACTCTTCCCAGCTCAAATTTTGTTTCTCGCGAATAGAGTTGGCAGCATACTTCTCGGCCGGCATATTGTGCATCGGAAAATGGCCCAATTCCGTATTTGGCACCAGTTGGCGGTTATGGAAAAGAGCAGTTCCGATTCCAGTGCCAAAAGCTGCCATATAGATCGTTCCGCTACAATCCTTTCCAGCTCCAAACTCAGCTTCTGCGTAACCTGCAGCGTCAACGTCATTTAGAAGCAGGGTCGGGCAGCCGGTCTCTTTTTCTATCTGAGCCGAAGCGTTAACACCAATCCATGAATCATCAATATTTGAAGCCGTTTTCACAATATCGTGTTTAACAGCTGCAGGAAAACCACAGCCTACAGGTCCATGCCAATCAAAATTGTTTATGATCTCTTCAATTGTTTTGATCATAGCCGGCGGAGTCGCAGGTTTAGGTGTTCTAATACGATACCGTTCTGTGACGAGTTCCCCTTTCTTGATATCAACAATTGCACCTTTTATACCCGAACCGCCAACGTCAATTCCTAAAATTTCCATGATCGTTTATTGCAATGAAGTATTGATTTGAAAGATGTAACCGCTAATAAAATAAAGGCTGAATGGCAATATAATCAATTTAATTGGCCCTTCAATTGGCTCAGCCAGAAGCAGATGTATCCTTGATTTTCAGAGCCCGCAACACGCATAAAGCTGGGGAAAAGATAAAGCCCAATAATCTGCAGTATGGTCAATTGTATCAGGAGCTATCTTAGCAAAGCTGATTCAGCCTGTATATTGTGTGATATCTTATTTCAACATATAGAAAACGCCTCGCGCTTAACCGTTGTGTGGGTAATTCGTTAGTTAATTCCTGTTGTCCGGTATGGAGACTTGGTTCGGAATACCAACTCACCTGCCAGCATTCCGAAGCCTGTGCGCTGGAGGTTAGTCTCGCAACTCCTATCTCAATACTCAATTACCTCTTGCACAAACGCCCTGTAACTTCGTGATTGAATCAGAATAAATCTGAGACGCTACCTTTGATCACACTTTTCCGACGACACCAGCAAAAGGTTTTCGCTTACAAAATATCTGATGTTAGCTGTTGGAGAGATTGTACCCGTAATGATTGGAATCCTGCCGGCTCTGCAGATGAATATCGGGACTGAAGTATAAACCTCAGAAATTAACGTGCGGTCATTTTCAACAGATATCAGACAGGATACTCGCACTTTTTTTCAGTATATAATTATGCTGACGCAGGGTCAGCCGATTTGAAAATATTCAGGATCTGAAGATCTGCGCAATGGACCGGATTCCCTATGATAAGACTTGATTAGAGATGCCAAAGCTCGTGCTATGTCACCTCATGATAAGCTAAATCTTTATTTAGCGAGATAGATCTCCAGTTCTTCCAGTGATTTACCCTTGGTTTCAGGTAACATAAGAATAATGAATGCAAGTCCTGCAGCAGCAAAAATGCCGTAAATCATGAATGTGAGTGAATTTCCAAAATTGGCGAGCTCCCACGGAAATACAAGCTGGACACCAAAGCTAATAGCAGAATTAATCAGCCCCACAAACGATATGGCAAGGCCGCGAATGTAATTTGGGAATATCTCTGAAAAGAGCACCCACATAATGGGTCCCAGTGAAATGGCAAAAGAGGCAACAAATCCCAGTATGCAGATAAGAATTAAGGTTGAATTGATGTCAGCCGCAAGCGTGATTAGCTGAGACTCATTACTTTGAGCTACATCCTCACCCAGCGTAGTTGCCAGAGCCTCTTTAAACGCGAGGTCATTGTCATAATCAATACCTACAATCGGGCTGATCTGTTGCTGAGTAATGCCGGATGGCAGTTCTGTCATCTGATCAGCCTGAATCGTATAGGTAGCTCTGTTGAATTCATACGAAAGCATAAACATACAAATAGAAATTCCGGCGACGCCAAAGATGAGCAGGGGCTTTCGACCGACTTTATCTATAAATATAATAGCCAGTACGGTAAAAACTACGTTAACGATACCCACCAGTATGGCCTGGACAAAAGATGCGTCAGTGCCGATGCCGGATTGTTCAAAGATCATGGGTGCATAAAAGAAAACTGCGTTGATTCCCGTAATCTGCTGAAGGATACCAATTACAACCCCGACCAGCAGAACGAGCTTTAATGCCGGTTTAAAGAGATCTTTCAAGGTTCTCTTTTTAAGGTCTTTTTCTGCTTCAAAACTCTCTTTTACGGCATTAAATACTTCCAGAGCTTTTTCTTTGGGGTTTATTTTGTTCAGGATAGAAAGTGCTCTCTCGTGATCGTTTTTCATCATTAGCCAGCGCGGGCTGTTTGGCACAAAAAAGAGCCCGATAAAATACAGAATAGCTGGAATTGTTTCCAGCCCGAGCATCCATCGCCAGTTGTGAGTGTCGAACTGAAGCGATTGGGCCCATGCCATATCAGATTTGCCAAGCTGAAGTATCATATAGTTTGTAAAGAAAGCAACTGATATCCCAAGTACGATATTCAGTTGATTAATGGAAACAAGGCTTCCCCTGATCTTTGGTGGCGCCATCTCTGCAATATACATAGGTGCAATGATGAGCGAGGCTCCCACGCCCAAACCGCCAATCATACGCGCAATAACTAAAAAAAGAAATGAAGGTGCCAGAGCAGAGCCGATGGCTGACAAGGTGTATAAAATGGCCGCTATACTGAGCACTTTCTTTCGCCCGATCTTGTCGCTTAACGGACCGGCGACCAGCATAGAGAGTGTTGCAGTGAGCGTTAAGGATGCCACAGCCCAGCCCAATTCTATCTTGGACAAATCAAACTCCAGCTCAATGAATCTGTTAACTCCTGAAATAACAGAGGCATCGAATCCCATAAGGAATCCGCCTAATGCCACGACCAGTGAAACGACATAGATGTAACTGTTTTTGCGCATGATTTTTATTTTTTATCAGCTCATGATGAAATGAAAATAAAGCAGTATTAGTAAAATAGTTTTATTCACGACATGTGAAACATAACTTTTATTGGTGGCATACTCTAACCGTGCAGCCATTTGGAGGTATTAAGAGTTTCTGCCCATATTCACTCCTCACTTCGTTGTTGCTTAAAGGCTTCGAAACTCCGTAATTGCTTGTGAATAAATCGGAGTCGCCCCAACATGATTACACTTTTCCGCCGCATCCGCCAAAAGCTTATCGCTTCCGGGTCTATCACAAAGTATCTGCTCTATGCCCTCGGTGAGATTCTGCTGGTAGTGATTGGAATCCTGATTGCTCTGCAGATCAACAACTGGAATAATGACCGGATCGAGCGGGGTTTGGAGCTGAAGCTTCTTACCCAGATACAGTCAGATCTCCTTACAACGGCCGAGAGTATCACGGATCTTCAATCTAAACTGGAAGTCTCCGTTAGTTCAGCTGATTCCCTGTTGCAGAGTTTTCGTGAGAAGGAAGAGGTAAAGAGCTTTGTGTTCAATGCGTCGCTGATACACCGGCGCTTTTTCTTTAACCCTGCGTCCTCCGGCTATTCTCAGCTGGGCGGTTCACTGGGTACGGTGATCCGGAATGACTCCCTTCGAAATCAAATTGTTGATCTCTACGAGGGAGACTTTGAGGAGATTGGCAAGCGGCAGGAAATGCTTACGGGGCATCTGAATCAAAACGTAGTCCCGCAATCGAGTAAACTATTCGATCTGAACAGAAGAATATCATTCAGAATGAGTGATTTTGACGAGAATTCCATGGACATCTATACTCCCATTAATTTTGAGACACTTGCTTCTGATGGCGAATATGCTAACACCATTGTGATTCTGAAGCGGCTCTATTCCATACAGCTAAATCAGCTGCGTGTAAGCCTAAATCAGATTGAGGGGACGGTTGCTGTTATTGAAGATGAGATTGATCAATTTAATAACTAATGTTGCGGGACAGCGATAGTTTTTAAATGCGAGTTGACAGGGGCGGATTTCGTTATGGATATTTTAAACGTGCTTTTACATCTCATTAAATCGACTGTATGCCATGCGGATCACCCGGCCAATTAACTGAGTCAACTTTTCTGATATCGCCTTTTCGACTCTTGCTGATTTTAACGGCTAATTTATCCGGTACTTAAAAAGCTCTATGAAGAGCAGGAAATCAGGATTTAGCGCCTATTTGAATTATTATTATGCATTACAAAAGATAAGGGTTGAATGAACTGGAAGGCTTTACACACCAATTACTGAAGTAAAAAAGGTTGCAATGATATGTTCAGGTTTTTTCATACCATCTGCAAAAACTTATCATACAGTCAAAAAAGTGAATCATCGTAATGATATTAGATAAACTTGCAAAAACGGTACTTCCGAAAAGTATTTATAAAAACTTATTTTTATTAAGGCACCTTCAAAAATTAGCTACTCGAGACGGTGCTTACCTGGTGGAAACAGGTTACATCAAATCAATCAAGAGTTTTGAGCCCGTGAATAAAGAGGGTGACCCGATTCCATGGATGAACTACTCATTTATCGATTTTCTTGAACCACGCCTGCACCAATCTATGAACATATTTGAGTATGGGTCTGGGTATTCAACATTATATTTATCTGATAAAGTAGGCTCTATTACCTCGGTTGAGTTCGATAAATCCTGGTTCGAAAAGATGAAAGAAAGCCTAAAAGGCAAAGATCATTGTAGTGTAATTTTCAGGGCTGGTCAAAAACAGTACATCGAAGCTGTCAAAGAATATGGCAATGAACGTTTCGATATTATTATTGTAGACGGACGGGACAGAACAGAATGTGTGAAGCACATACTTCCTTTTTTAAGCGATGATGGAGTTATACTCCTGGATGATAGCTGGAAGGCAAAGTTTGATGAAGTGTTTGAATTTTTTAAAGAAAACGGATTTAAGGAATTAAGTTTTACAGGCTTAAAACCTGGGGGATTTATTGTGGATAAAACGACCGTATTCTACAAAAAAAATAATGTATTGAATATTTAAGTGCATGTTGAACTGTTAAGCCAAAAAACTGTCAAATAGATTAAAGAGCAACTAAATGCAAACGGCCTGTAAGGTGTTTGTAATAGTTAGAAAATCCCGATGAATCTTATTGAACAGAATAAGATCACGATACCACGTGGAGAATGTCAGCACACGTGCTTTTTGAGGGTAATTGGTATTTGTAAATGGATATTTGATGAATGGTTATTTTTATCGGTAAACAGTGCTTGTAGAATTTATAGGGGTTGACTTCATCTGAAAACTCATCATGATCACTCTTTTTCGAGCGTCAGCCCAAAACTGACGGTTTCGGATTTATTACAAAATATCTGATTTTCACCATCTGTGAAATCCAGTTAGCGGTAATCGGGTTGTTTGAAAAACTGTCTCATTAGGGGAAGAATATGGGTAGATAAACAGGATGCCATCCCCAAACAAAAGTGCCATAGCTACGATATGATTTCAATTCAATCAGCTAAGCATTTGGTGTACCCTAAACCTACGCTGAAACTTCGGTATGCAGGAATGGCAGGGTGGGATTTGGGTGACGAAATCTCTATCTACCCACATGCAGGCCCAGAAGAGCGTTATCTCCCACTTCCCAAGAAGGCTTTGCATTACTGCCCGCCTAAACGCTGTATGTGCGGGCCGACGGGTTAGTGACATCCATCGGCCGGTAAAAACAACCGACAGATGGGTATTTTAATACCTTCTCCAAAGATGTACTGGATATTGAAAAGTAATCCGAAACTATCATAAACGGTTGTCTATTTCATCACTGTGAATTTTCAACTTTTTCATGTATAGTAACTTTGACGATCGATGTATCGTAATCATTGAGGGCCACCGGTCCGATCCTGATGCTTCACATGCATTCCTTAGTGTTGCACAGAGAGTGGTGGATTTAACATTTTAGATTGAATTGTGGGTGCGGTATATGGAGTCCGGTAAGGGAAGAGAACGTGATAAGGACTATAATAGAATGCTCGCTATCAGCACCAGTCAGGCTCCTTTGGAGGGTGTTGAAGAACTAGTGGTGTGGGAGGACGGAGATGATTGCGAAGACCTTCATGGTTTTGAAAACCTTGGGGGTATAGAGGTCTATCAGACCAAATTCACCGTACGATCTCATCAAAACAGTTACACAATATCTGTCGAAATCAAAGACAATGGTCCCGGTATTTCGGATGAGAAAAAAGATAAGATTATGCGGCTTTTCTATACGACCCCAAAAGGGACAGAAAGTACAGGGCTCAGGCTTACCATTATAAATGACATTGTGAAAGCTCATGGTAGCAGATTATCCTTTCAGGAGACCGGCATAACGAGAACTACGTTTGGAATTGAGTTATGGGCGAGTTAATGAATACAATGATCACTAAGGAACTATCGGAAGCCTACGAAACGGCCATATCATACATTTTCCACTTAATGCCGATGTCTGAAATGGATATCGACTCTGTAATTGCTGAGGATGTAATAATCTACGGGATTACCGTAGATGAGAATATTTTTGGTATTGATGATTTTAAGGACGTCATGAACATGCAGGCAGAAGAGATGGAAGGCCTCGAGATCAGTTATGAACGGGTCTCTGTTTCTCAACATCATTCAGATGATGGAAGCACCGGTATGTTCGTTGAGGAAGTGAATATGACCGTGAACGATGGTGATGCAGTCAGTATAAATAACGTCCGAATGTCTTTTGTGATGGAGAATATCAATGGATCATGGAAGCTAATTCATGCGCACGGGTCCAAACCGGTTGATTCCGAACAAGACTTTTGGCACGTAAAAGAGTGGAAGGCTGAAAAAGAAAAGCTGGAACAAAAAGTAGCCGAGCAAACAGCCGATCTTAAGAAAAAGAACCTGGAGCTTGAAATTGAGGCCGCCACTGAGCGTATACGTTCACGGGCTATGGCCATGGAAAAGCCGGATGACATCTGGAAAGTTTTAGGAGTCATTAAAAATGAAATTGAAGCCTTTGAAATGGGCAATATTTCAACCTGGTTGTTTACATTCACCGAAGATGGCAAGGTTATTCATCGGGAGATGGCAGATTATAATCTCGATGGAGAAGTACAGGATAACCACTCTGTATTTGATCCAAATAAATACTCTGCCGCAAAAAAAGTAGTGGATAAGTGGGGGAAGGATTTCTTCTCTCTAAAATTTGAAGGCGAATCCCTCCTCGACTACCTCGATTCTGTTTCTGAAATAGATCCCGAACAGACTCAAAATTTCAGGCAGGCCATTGAGGCGGGACATATCACAGAATTCTGGCAGCATTGCTCCTCCTTTTCAAAAGGAATAATTGGCATTTCGTTTATAGAAACTCCTCCTGAAAAAGCAAGGCAGGTGGTAGTGAAAGTAACGGAGGCATTTGGTCTGGCCTACAAACGGTATGAGGATCTACAGCAAGCAGAAAAACGTAGAAAAGCAGCAGAGCTTGAAGCAGCTGTTGAACGGGTTCGGGCCCATGCAATGGGTATGCAAGAGCCCAATGATATTATGCACGTTTTGAACGTGATGAAGGAAGAAGTTGACAAATTTGAGCTTGGTAATATCGCTACCTGGATCTGGACGAAAGATGACGATGGCATGATCACCCAATGGGATATCTCAGAGGTAACTGAAGAAGGGAACCTTGTAAATTTCAATCTTAAGTTTGATATCAATAAATGGCCGGAGGTCAATCGCCACGCCAAAGAATGGAAAAAAGGTAAAAAGTACTATGCGCTCAATTGGCGGGGCAAGAAACTTCAGGATATCGTCGATGAAGTTGGCGAGGTCGATCCTGAAAGCGGGAAATTTTTCCAGGAGGCGGTTGACTCAGGACATATTAAGGATTATTGGCATGCAGCAGCACCTTTTTCCAAAGGGGTCGTTGGGTTAGACTTTACGTCTGCCCCTCCTGACACAACAGAAGCTATTCTACTTAAAATGTCTTCTGCTTTTGATATGGCCTACCAGCGGTTTGAAGATTTGCAAAAAGCCGAAGCACAGACAAGAGAGGCTCAGATCAATCTCGCGGTAGAGCGTGTACGGGCACGAGCGCTGGCGATGTTTGAATCAACGGAAATTCTTGAAGTTGTAAAAAAACTAAGGGATGAAATGATGGGGCTCAATATTCCTAATGTAACCGCTGCCGCTATTCACCTCAGGGAGCCTGATGGAATGTACCGGGTTTGGGATCTGACTTCCATTACCATAGATGATGGAGAAATCCATGCGCCGGTTGATATTCGTTACGATCTGGAAGATACCCATCCGGATTTCTTTATGAGAAAGATCTGGAATAATACGTCCGATTACTTTGTGGTGGTTCAGGAGCTGGCCGAGCTAAAACATACCATACAGTGGCGGAGAGATAACGGGCAGACCGAAGCAGCTAATGAAATGGAAAAGCTCTCCAAATCCTCTTCAATTGAACGCGCCTATCACCCTACCGTCCCTCTCGAAAATGGACGGTTGAATATTGACACTCTGGACTCTCCCACCCCGGAAGTGGAAACTATCCTGAAAAAAATGGCCGGGGCTTTTGACCTGGCCTACAAACGGTTTGAGGATCTTAAAAAATCAGAAAAACAAGCCTACGAATCCAAAGTGGAAGCAAGCCTGGAGCGGGTACGTGGCATGGCAGCCGCCATGAATCACAGCGACGACCTGGTGCAGATTGCTGAGGAGATGTTTAAGGAGCTGGAGATAATCACGATCAATCCTCTTCGCTACGGATTAGGGATGATCGACGGCGAAACAAAAGAGGCAGAACTCTGGGCGTCCACGGTAGACGATGGCCATTATCTCGATAAGCTTGGCGTTTTGCCCCTCACATGGCACCCGATGCTTCAACAGGCGTTCGTTGCGTGGGAAGCGCAGCACGAGGAGGTGATTTACGAGCTGAAGGGAGCCGAACTGAACGACTACTATCGGGAAATAGGAAAGGTTAACCCCGGCATCCCCAATCTTGATAAGCTGAAGGATCCTGACACCGATATTGTCCAGTTCGCCAGTTTTTTCCCGTTTAAAACCGGCGCCCTGTACGCTTTTACTGCGGGAAAGCCCGGCGAAGAAGGCCGGACGATTTTAAAACGATTTGCAAATGTATTTGAGCAGGCTCATATCCGCTACGATGACCTCCAGACGGCCGAAAAGCAGGCGCGTCAAATTCGCGAAGAACGCGATCGTCTTGCAGATACTCTGATGGAGCTCAGAGCGGCTCAGGACCAGCTCGTCCAGCAGGAGAAACTCGCATCCCTGGGTCAGCTTACCGCTGGCATCGCCCATGAGATTAAGAACCCGCTTAACTTCGTGAATAACTTTTCGGATGTGAGCCTGGAGCTTGTGGAGGAGATTCGGGATGAAGTGAGACGGATGACGGAGGACCGGGGACGGGAGATTGAGAAGGGAGATACTCCCCTCTTGAGAGGGGATGGCGACCCGTCGTTTGACGGAAGCGCCAGGGGTGTGTCCGGCGGGGCAAAGAGTGATAATCAGAATGATATAACAGAGACTGATACAAATTCGGTAAACACACCCCTCAATCCCCTCTCTAGAGGGGAGGTTGGATTGAGCCATGACCCCGACCTCATCCTCGAAATCCTCGACGATATCGAAACCAACCTGAAAACCATCCACAAACACGGCACCCGCGCCGATTCCATAGTCAAATCCATGCTCCAGCACTCGCGGGGCGGCGACGGCATAATGGAGCCAACTTCACTCAATCCTCTAATCAAAGAGTACGTCAACCTGGCCTTTCACGGTATGCGGGCAGGGAAGGAACCTATTAATGTAGATATTGACCTGCAGCTGGATGATGAAGTTGGCGAAGTACCGCTGATTGCGGAAGATTTTAGCAGGGTTATTTTAAACCTGACGAATAATGCGTTTGATGCGATGAAGGAGAAGATGACCGGGGACGGGCGACCGGAGACCGGAGAAAAGTCTCCCCTTGAGGAGAGTGTCGAAGCGGAGCGAAGTCGAGGGGTGTCCTCTGTGGAAGCTTACCAACCTAAACTAACAGTCCGAACACATCAAGCAGAAAAAACCGTCACCATCGAAATTGAAGACAACGGCTCTGGCATACCCGGCGAGATGAAGGACAAAATTTTGCAGCCCTTTTTTACGACCAAGAAAGGGACGCAGGGCACCGGGCTTGGGCTGAGTATTACCAACGATATTGTGAAGGCACATGGTGGGGAAATCGCTATCGAGTCAGTCGAAGGTGAGAAAACTCGTTTTATAATAAATATTCCAAGAGGATAAATATGACGTTTACTAAAAAAGAGTACCTGATAATTGTTACATGCATGATAGCTCTGTTCTCTATGTTTACAACAGAGACTTATGGCCAAGAGCTCCCCGTTGAGCATTACACGGCCCTCGACGATATTGACCCACTGCCCGAATCCCCCGTGCTTACAACCTATCAGGATAGTCTTGGCTATCTTTGGATTGCGAACTACGGGTTTGGACTTCTTCGCTATGACGGACAGACGATGGAGGAATATTGGGGACTGGGTGAGCCATTTGGTTATAATGTATATGCGATGGAAGAGGGTGTGAATGGACGGCTGTGGACCCTATCTAACGACGCAGGGCTGGCGGTTTCAGAACAGCCGCTTTCGGCATACGAGGCAGGCGCTCCCGTGCAGTTTACAGATACACTGAGTGGCGTGCCGCTATACAAGGGCCGAATGGATCTCTTCGGTTCGCCGATAACGAGAGATCTGCAAGGAGCTGTGTGGGTGGGCACGTTTCAGCAGGGTGTTATTCGCTATCAATCAGATGGGCCAACCGCAATTGTAGCAGATACGCTGGCCACGCGGTTGCGCAGCGATAGCACGTATGCACCTGTCAGAGCCATGACCACCCGCCGGGATGGATCAGTGTGGGTCAGCCTCATCAATGATTCGCTGGTTGTGTTTAAGGATCGAGAGGATTCAGCGCGGATTCAGGCAGCGCCGTGCACGGATATTTTGGAGCTTTTTGAAGATAGTGAGGCATCGCTTTGGGCAGGATGTAATTTAGGAAGTGTTTGGCGGCTGAATGACGAGTCGCTCACCTGGACTGAAGAAAAGCCGGCAGGTGCCGTGCAGTTATATATAACCGGGATTGCCGAGGTGGCTCCCGGCATTATTTGGGCAACTACATTGGGCAAAGGTGTCTTTGAGCTGGACGTGGCAACAGGTGAAACGACGGAGTATACTCGACGACACGGGCTTCTGGATCGTAACGTATGGGATGTTAACACCGACCTGGAGGGGAACACGTGGGTTTCACAAAACACCGGGCTTTCCAAGTTAAGGATGAACCAGGCCGCCTTCCGAACATATACAAGCCGGTCTTATACCGGTGAGAGACCGGCGTTGGTTGGAGCCGAAGCGCTTGCGACGGAACCGGATATCGCGTGGCCTCTTGCGTCTGGCGATACGCTGAAGGTGCTGGCGGCTGCTACTTCCGGAGGCTTATCGCTCATCGGGTCTGATGGTACTGTAGAGCATCTGACAGTTGAAAATGGCCTCACAAGCGATATCGTACTGGATGTTTGCCACGATGCTGTCGGGAGACTTTGGATTGCGACCCGTGCTGGAATCGACGTCCTGACCACAGATAAACCGGCTCCTGACCTGCCAAATTTTGCACAAGAGCAGCGTCTGACACTCTTTGGTGAAGAGGCAACACTTACAAGCTATCGCATTGGCATGGCCTCTGGGTGCGGTTTGCCACCTCAGGATAATGCTCGTGCCAATGATTCTTTTGAGGATGAAGCTATTGTATGTATCGTAAAGGCACAGCGACCGGCTGTTGCCTGCTGGGCCGGTAATCGCTGGCTGTTTTTTGATGTAGGTTCAGGAATTCCGGCCGAATCGTTTACAACGCTGGCATGGGATGCCTATGGCCACCTTTATGCCGGTGCGTCGTATAGCGGCCTTTATCGGAGTACGGTGCCACTTTCTTATGCTATGCCGGATACACTTGTGGGATCGAGTGAAACAATAGCACCATTTGTTACGCAGCCGGTTTTCGAACAAGTGCTTAGTGCTGAGGGCGAACAATTTGCCGACAGCCGCATTGTAAAAGTTCTAAGAGTCGGACAGTCTGTCTGGGTCCAGCAGCCTGGTCTTGCAACCCAAATTCTCAGGGGTGCAAAACCTCGGGTAACAGGTGAGGTTGACCTTAGTGACTTTAACGATACGCCTAATACGATGATTTATTCACCCATGACCCGCACGGTATGGCTGTCCACGGATGAAGGAATTACTGAGACAGATACTACAGGAGTGCCCACAGGTCGACAGGCGGATCAGTCAGACGGGCTTTTATATCATACAGCGTCAGGCCCCACCGCACTTCGTTTAGGAGCTAACGGTATGATTTATCATAGCAGCACGGCAGGTGTGACACGATACCAGCCGTCACGCGATCGAAAAAACAGTATTCCACCCAGGATGGGTTTTCGCAGCATCAAGTACAATGAAGACAATGCGGGCGTAAATGAACTGGAAATTACCTATGCAGCGCTCAGCTACACATCCGAGCGCCAGGTGCGGTATCGTACACGTCTTCGTGGTTACGACGATACGTGGTCCGAGCCAACCAGCGAAACCCGCGCGCGCTACACCAACCTGTCGGCTTTTGCCTTGCCAAGGACCTATACCTTTGAAGTGCAGGCGTCAAATAATGATGGTGTTTGGTCAGAAACCCCCTTGACGCACGAGGTGCGTGTGCAACCGGCGTGGTGGGTAAAGTGGTGGGCACTGACTCTATACTTCGGCTTTTTCATATCCATCGTTGTTGGAAGTGATCGCCTGCAGAGAAAGCGCCATATTGAACACGAACGTGAAAAGGCACGTGAACGAGAGCTGGAGCAGGCTCGCGAAACCGAACGTGCCTATGCGCAACTTGAAGAATCTCACCAGGAACTTAAGCGAACACAGGAGCAGCTCATCCAGCAGGAAAAACTGGCAAGTCTCGGACAGCTCACTGCCGGTATCGCTCATGAGATAAAGAATCCGCTTAATTTTGTGAATAATTTTTCGGAGTTAAGTGTGGAGCTGATTGAAGAGATTAGAGACGAAATACGAGAGTCTAGAGGCGAGAAGGGGAATGGCCAGGAGTCAACCGAAGAGGCCTCCGACGCGAACCTCATTCTCGATATCCTCGACGACATCGAAGCTAACCTGAAAACCATCCACAAACACGGCACCCGCGCCGATTCCATAGTCAAATCCATGCTCCAGCACTCGCGGGGTGGCGATGGTATCATGGATCCCACTAATTTAAATGCATTAGTTAAGGAGTACACAAATCTAGCGTTTCACGGTATGAGGGCGAGCGAAGGCCCCATTAATGTGGATATCGACCTGAAGCTGGATGAGTCGGTAGGCGATGTGCCACTGATTGCGGAAGACTTCTCACGCGTGCTGCTGAATATTGTGAACAATGCCTTTGATGCGATGAGGGAGAAAACCCTTGGAGGGGTGGAAGACTACCATCCCAAATTAACGGTACGCACCCATCAAGCCGAAACAGGTGTAACCCTCGAAATTAAAGACAACGGGCCAGGGATTTCTGATGAGATAAAAGATAAGATCCTGCAGCCGTTTTTTACCACGAAGAAAGGGACGCAGGGTACCGGGCTTGGGTTAAGTATCACCAATGATATTATCAAAGCGCATGGTGGAAAAATGTATGTGCAATCGTCACCAGAAGAAGGATCGAGTTTCATTATTGAGTTGTCGGTCTGAAGAGAAACTCAACATACATCAAATAAAAATTAAGAAGGGACTATGCCTATGTGTGTATGACAATTGGGTCGAATAGATTTTTTCATCACTATAAGTCGATACCATTAACCTGCAAGAAGTTCCTATATGTTCTCAATTTAGATGGATTTGTACATAAAATTCAGTATATAAACCGAACAGAAAATGACCTGTCAGATATATTCGTAACTATCAGGTCATTTACAAAGCAGACCTGTTGAAAACTAGTAGCCAAACTGTGTAATACGCCCTAACCGAAATCTGGAGGTCAAGCCTTTTCAGTCCTCAGAGTTCATCACTTAATAGCTCAAAAAGTAATGGAAGAACAACTGTCTCAACATATCTGGAAAGGAATCGATCTCGAAAAGATGAGAATGGTAACGGACGCACCCTCTGATGATGCAGCCAAGTCGGTCTACGAGTCGAAATCTATGCGGGAGCTTGGCTCTGAGCTAAAGAAAATGGCAAAAAATGATAGTGCCGTATCACATAATTTTCCGGAACCAATGCGTGTATTCCTTGAGTCTGAGCGCAAGGTTACGATTACTGATGAAGACATCAGAATGTTCAACAGATCTCACGAGATCTGGAAAGAGCACGGGATGAAGTTTGTAATTATTCTGCTTTTCAGGGCGCTGCCGTATACTTACATGGCCGAGAGGCCTGCAAATGTGCTTCATATGACCAAACTTCTAGAAGAACATACCGACAGGCGAATCATTGAGACAGCTCAGTTTGTGTTTGATGTTATGGAAAAAAACTGGTGGGAACCGGATAAAACCGGAATAAACACGGCTCTTAAAGTCAGGATCATGCACTCGGCAATGAGGCATATCATCCTCGATTCGAATGGAAATGGTAGTGAATGGAATAAGGATTGGGGCATGCCGATCAGCCAGGAAGATTTAATTGCAACTAACCAGGTCTTTTCTCTCGAATTTATAAAAGGGATGAAAATGATTGACCAGGAACTGAGCCGGGAAGATCAGGAGGCGTGGTTTCATACCTGGAAAGTCATTGCAAAAATTATGGGCGTCCGGGAAGAATTGATAGCTGACTCCATTGATGAGGCGTGGGAGCTTCAGCATACGATTTACGACCACCTGTTTCATGATAAAGCCGTTGCGGGGAAAGCTCTTGCGGTAGCCTTGGTTAAAGGTATGCACCGGTTTCTACTGCCTGAACGGCTCGTTTTGTTTCTGATGAAGACCATGCTTGAGGATGATAAATTCCCCAATTGTTTTGAAAGCATGCTTAGCGAAGAGTATGCTGAAAAATACCCCGACCTGTTTAAAACACATGATTCTACGGAGGAAGCGGAAAAACATAAAAAGAATGTGCTTCATAAGCATGCCCATGAAGATGCGCTGGAGTATCACAAAATTGTTCGGGATAAAAAAGAAGAGATAAAGAGGAAGCAGAAAGAAATGCAGAAGAGACACGAAGGAATCCTTCTGTTTATAATCGATGTCTTGCTGAAGCTCGTGGGAGTCAGAGATGAAAAAGTTCACAGGATTGAGATTGAGTTTAAACTGCTGCACAACATTCTGCATGACGCAAAAGACAACAAGCCCCTCGAGAAACTTGAAGAAGATTCCATAATGGAGCTGATTACTGTTTTGGGCGGCATTATGGTCTCTTTCTTGTCGGTTCATTTCAGAAAAGGCAAAGAGTCAGGGTTCCGTATTCCCAAAAATTTACAAGAAGACTGGGCACTAAAAGGATAATTAGCCGTGGATTTAGACTACAAACAATCGATCATAAATTATTACGACGCAACCCGGCTGGACTACCGCATACTCTGGTTCCGAGACAAGAACAGATCTGTTCATTTTGGGTACTATGACGACGAGGTGAAGGACCACAACACGGCTCTTCATAACATGAATAAAGTAATGGCAGAGAGAGCCGGTATAAAGAAAGGCGACACAGTGCTGGATGCCGGATGTGGCCAGGGAGGCTCCGCCGTTTGGCTGGCAAACGAGTATGATGTCCACGTAAAAGGTATTACGCTGGTTCCGCATCAGGTTGCAAAAGCTAAGAAACATGCCCGGAAAAGCCTGCTGAAAGGCAGCGTTACATTCCACGAAGGCGACTATACGCAAACTGAGTTTGAGGATGAATCCTTTTCAGTGATCTGGGCGTGCGAGAGTTTATGCCACGCCCTCAATAAAATTGATTTTTACAACGAAGCCTATCGGTTGCTCAAACCCGGTGGGCGGCTGGTATGCGCAGAATATCTGCGTGCAGCGCGCCCATTATCGCCAGAAGGTGAAACGATGCTGCATGAGTGGCTCAACGGATGGTCTATACATGATATCGACACCTCCGAAGAGCATGCAGAACATGCGGAACTGGCCGGTTTTAGTGACATAGAAATCGACGATATTACCCGCAATACGAAACCGTCACTCAGAAATCTGCATTACGTATCCAGAAAGCTATGGCAGCTGGGCACAATTCTTAGGAAAGTAAGGCTCCGAAACGATGTGAATCACGGCAACCATTACAGTTCAATCAGGCAATATGAAGCGCTTGAGAATAATTACTGGAAATATGGTTTACTCTCTATGACAAAAAAGTGACAGATGACTCAGCTGAATAACCACTCACTTCTGAAAGACTACGAGGTCGGGAACACGCTTCTTCGTAACGATCATTACGAAATTTGTTTGGGCAAGCGTCTTTCAGATGGGAAAAAAATTGCCCTGAAGAAATCCGTTTTCCAAAAAGGAGATCTCATGAGTGTGTCAAAGCTGGGGCATGAATATGATATCATGAAAGGGCTGGATCATCCGGGAATCCCTAAGGCGTATGATTTTCAGTTTGATGGAAAAACGGCAGTGCTTGTTGAGGAGTTTGCCGAGGGAAAATCACTCCGGGATCAGATTTTTAAGACAAAGCTTTCGTACGACAGCGTTCTCGACATAGCAATAAAGCTCACAGATATACTTCACTACCTGCATGGGCAATCGGTGATTCATAAGGATATTTCTCCGGGCAACATTGTAGTGGCCGACGATGGTAAAGTGAGGCTGGTTGATTACGGCATATCCTCTAATCTCTATTCAGAGTCGAATGAGATGCTGAATATTGATAAAATTGAGGGGACCTTAAATTATATATCACCAGAACAGACCGGCCGAACGGTTTACTCTGTTACATCAACGTGCGACTTTTATTCGTTTGGGATCTTGCTGTATGAACTCCTTGCCGGGAAACTCCCCTTCGATTCCATTGACCCGCTTGAGGTGATACACTTTCACCTATCACGAAAACCACTGCCGCTGAATTCTATACTGCCCGACCTGCCAACCGGTTTGGAGAAGGTGGTTTTCAAGCTTATTGAGAAGAATCCTGACGACCGATACGAGACGGCAGCCGGTTTAAAAGCTGACCTCGAGCTTATCAGAGAGCATAAAAGTTTGGGGACGCCGTTGGAGGAGTTCAAGCCGGGCTTGCATGACTTATCCTTCAAGTATAAGCAGACTCAAAAGCTGTACGGTCGGGAAGATGAGATCAAGCAGCTATCCGGCTATTACAAAAATTTAGGCAGTGTAAAGTCGATGATGGCTCTGGTATCAGGCTATTCGGGAGTTGGAAAGTCGGCTCTCATCAGGCAGGTGAAATATCCCATCATTCAGAAGAACGGCACATTTATTAGCGGGAAGTTCGATCAGCTGAAAAAAGATATCCCCTACTATGCGTTTATTGAAGCCATCAGAGAGTTTATCAAAAACCTTCTTTCTGAGCCGGAAGATAAGATCAACGCCTGGAAACATCGCATTACGTCTGTACTGGGTGAAAATGCTTCGTTGATTACAGACGTTATTCCCCAGCTAACTCTGATTATCGGGGACCAGACGGCTGTGGCGAAATTGCAGCCGGCTGAGCAGGAGTCACGGTTCAACATGGTGCTCCTCGACTTTATCCATGCGTTCAGCACGGCCAACAGTCCGCTGGTCATTTTTCTGGATGATTTACAGTGGGCTGATTTATCATCCCTGAACCTTGTGAAACGTATTCTCGAAAATCCAAGGGACGAGAGCATCATGATTCTCGGTGCCTATCGTGATAACGAAGTGCATCAGGGTCACCCGTTGATGATCACGCTAAACCAAATTCAGGAATCGGACGGATTGGTTGCGGTCATTCATCTCGAACCGCTGGATATTCAAACGACTATTCAGATCACCGCAGATTCCTTTGGAATGAAAAAGAAGGAAGCAGATGAGTTGGGGCGCCACGTGTACAGCAAAACCCAGGGCAACCCATTTTTCATTCATAGCTTCCTGAAGTCTCTTTTCGATAAACAGCTGATAACATACGACCCCGAAACGCACTGGAGTTGGGACGGCGATGCGATTGAAGCGCTGGGATACACTGCCAACGTCGTTGATCTTATGACCAATGGACTGACGGAGCTCCCCGGCGCCACTCAGAAAGATATGCAGTACGCAGCGGTGCTTGGAAATACATTCGCTTTAACAGATCTGGCGGACATCACAGAAAAAAGCGAAACTGAAATATATGACGACCTGAAACCTGCCATCAGGGACGGATACATTCGGTCGATCGATTTTAACTACCGGACGCTTTCTCTTAAATCGTCTCAAAGTGATAGCGAGAGTTTTCAAAATTTACCTGCCGAGTCAATAGAATTTACGTTCAGCCACGACAAAGTTCAGCAGGCAGCTTACCGCCTTATTTCTGATGTAGAACGTCCATTTGTGCATCTTAAAACCGGTCGTCAACTCCTTCGAAACAGGGATGAGTCGCAGCTTCATGACGATATATTTGAAGTGGTGAACCACTTTGTGTCGAGTGCCGAATTGATTAAGGATAGAGATGAAAAAAACAGGATATGTGAACTCTGTTTGATCGCGGGTCGAAAAGCCAAAGATTCCAACTCATATAGTCTTGCCGTGCGTTTTTTGGCTATGGCTGCCGACTTCCTTAGTGATGACAGCTGGGAAACACATTACGACCTCACCTACAATATTCTGGTTGAGCTGGGAGAGTGCGAGTATTTGAATGATAATCCGGATAGTGCGGAAAAATACTTCGAAATAGTACTGGAACATGCAAAAACCAGGTTCGAGAAGCTAAAGGTCTACTACATTCACTCCTCCCTTTATCTGAAAATCGGAAACTCGCTGAAATCACTCGAACTCGGCCTGGAAGCGGCCAGATTGTATGATATCAACTTTCCAAAGAACAAAAAAACGATTCAGGCTGCAACAGGTATCCGGCTTGCCAAGTACCTGCTCCTGTTTTCAACGAAATACAAGAATCCGGAAAGTCTGTATCATCTTGAAAAGTGCGAAAATGAAGAGATAATCGCACTCAACAAGTTTCTTATTGATCTTGCAACAAGTGCCTACCAGCAGGATCAAAACCTGATGATGCTGGTAATTTTCAAGATAATCGACCTGTACATAAAACATGGGTTTACCGATGCAAGCGGCTGGGGGTTTTCAGGCTTCTCGGTGGTCGTGCACTCGGCTCTTAAACTGCATAATAAAGGATTCGATCTCTGGGATATTACCATAAAACTCCATCAGCGTACCGAGTCCCCCCTCATTAAATGGCGCCTGAACTATACGGTGCTAACGTTTCACAATCACTGGCGAATACCACTAAGGGAGAGCTACGACAGAATCCTGGACACGATTAAAGCGTGCGTGCTTAATGGCGATCAAATATTTACGAGCTACTCGGTAGCGCTATACCTCAGGACGCGATTAAATGCCGGTGACCATCTGGACGAGGTGCTGCATGCATCTGAAGATCACATATCGCTCATCAAAAATTCCAAAGGCGGTTACGATTTCTTTGAATGTTTCTATCAGCTTGCGAAGGCACTGAATGGCCAAACATTTAAAGAGAGCTGGGATGATGATTCCTTTGACGGTGATAAAGCACAAAAGAGGCTGGAAGATGAGGGCAACAGGACAAAGCTCGGATTTTTTCACTCTGCCAAGTGTAATTATCTCTATATGAATGAAAACTTTCGTGAAGCCCTGGTGGAAAGTAAAATCGTGCATAGCTATGCCGATAATTTTATCGCTGATATCCAGGAGGTTTCATATGCCTTTTACACGTCTCTTTCCATAGCGGCCTGCTATGATGAAATGAGCCGGGCAGAGCGGAAAAAATATCGAAGCCTGTATAAAAAACACCTCAGGAACGTAAAGAACTGGGTAGCCGGAAGTTTTGAAAACTTTAGCCAGCACTACCATCTCTTGAAGGCTGAGCTTTCAGTTATAGAGAATAATTTTGAAAATGCGATTCAATCATTTGAAGAAGCGATCAGGCTGTCAGAAAAGCACGGTTTCAAAAATGTAGAGGCGATAGCCAATGAAAGAGCAGCAGCATTTTGCAGGAAAACGGGCCTGGATAAACAGTGCAGGTTTTATGTTGAAGCGGCATGGGATGCGTGCTATAGCTGGGGAGCCCATGCAAAGTGCAGAAAACTGGAAGAAAGATATCCTGAGTATTTAATTGAAAAGAACAGCCAGGTTCAGGTAACCAGACGCGATTCAACGACCTCAACGTCAAGCAGGTCAGAGCTCGATCTTGCCAGTGTTATGAAAGCCTCACAAAGTATTGCCAGCCAGGTAAAATATGGTGAGCTGCTAAACAACCTGATGCAAATTACGATCGAGAATGCCGGCGCTGAACGGGGCTGCCTGGTACTTTATAAGAAAAATCAGCTCTGCATTGAAGCTATTGGTATCTCGGGAACTGATATTATCGAAATATTTCCATCGACTCCTATCCATGAACTGCAAATCATGCCGGAAACCATCCTCAACTACTCCTGGAGAGCCGGAGAGTCGGTGGTTCTCGATGATGCACAATCATCGGAAAGGTTCAGTTCGGATCCCTTTTTCAAAAAAACAGAGGTTTTATCGGTGATGTGTTTACCGATTACTGCCCTCGGTAATAAAATTGGGCTACTGTACTTAGAAAACAGTTTGATTGAGGGAGTCTTTAATAAAGACCGAATTGAGCTTCTGCAGATGCTTTCCGGGCAAATTGGGATATCGATTGAGAATGCAAACCTCTACAGTAATCTCGAGGAGAAGGTAAAGGAACGGACAAGAGAGATCGAGAAAGCTTACGGGAACCTGGAAGTTGCCCATGAGAATCTGAAATCAGTGCAGGAGCAGCTTATACAGCAGGAAAAACTCGCATCGCTGGGTCAGCTTACGGCCGGGATTGCCCACGAGATAAAAAATCCGCTGAATTTTGTAAATAATTTTTCGGATGTAAGCATGGAAATGATAACTGAGCTGGTAGAAGCCATGAAAAGTGGTGATATGGAAGAGGCGGAGGAGGTGGCGCATCTTATTTCTAACAATCTCAAAATTATACACGATCACGGATCACGCGCCGACTCTATTGTAAAATCGATGCTCCAGCATTCCAGGAGTGGTTCCGGTGAGAAGGAGCCCGCAAAGTTGAATGCGTTGGTCAGGGAGTTTGTCAATCTGAGCTACCACGGTATGCGCGCCGGGGATAAAGCAGTTGATGTGGAACTGGATCTGCAGCTTGATGAATCCATAGGAGAGGTTCCCCTCATGGCAGAAGATTTTTCAAGAGTGATTGTGAATCTATGCAACAACGCGTTTGATGCGATGCGTGAAAAGGCAGAAGCTGGAGCGGAGCGACAGTCCCGCCCCCTCGGGGCGAAACGTGAAACGTCCCTCCGCCAGCCGGCGGAGAGTGCCGAAGCGGAGCGAAGCCGAGGGGTGTCAGCGATGGATGTTTATCACCCAAAACTCACCGTCCGCACCCATCAAGCCGAAAACACCGTAACCATCGACATCGAAGATAACGGGCCCGGGATTCCGGCAGAGATGAAGGATAAAATTCTACATCCGTTTTTCACGACGAAGAAAGGGACGGCCGGGACTGGTTTAGGGCTTAGTATTACAAACGATATTATTAAGGCGCATGGCGGATCGCTTGACATTGAGTCGTCTGAAGGGAAAACGGTTTTTTCGATTTCAATACAAAACAGCCTGTAAATCTTAATTATAAATTGAGAAGCGAGATCTCAGACATGGCATGTCTGAACGATGGAAGTAGTGCACGGTTCAATTCTTGAGTTAATGAATGAAGAGCTCGTGGGTTCGTGGAAGAGACATGCCATGTCTTTGGTGGGTCATTGCCTATCTGCATACCAAAGTTTTGGATTGATGGGTTTGAGGCATCCATCAGCCTGCACAATGAGACTCCTTCTGAACAAAAAAGGTAACGTACGGGTCGGATTTTGATGCCTGTTAATCCGAATAAATCAAAGATGGAAAATGGATTAAGCGGAGGCTTTGAAATAACCATCAGTCCGGTTGTTTTTACCGGCCGGTTGGTGTCCCTAACCCGTCGGCCCGCACATACAGCGTGCAGACGGGTGGTAATGCAAAGCCCTCTAAGCAGTAGTTGGGCGTAAGCCTGATGGAAAAGATAGATTTTCCCAACATTGTGGCGCGGACTGATTAATAAAGTTATAATAGAGAAAAGCTTTAGGTTATAATTCTAATAGTCATGTATTGAATGATAGAAGGCGAAATATATTCCGTCATTACAGCATACTAACATTCATTTTTCTGGCTTATCTGTTCGCGAGTACATCTGTGAGTGCGCAAGATATAAACTTCCGTTATATGACGATTGATGACGGCCTGTTTCAAGATGCTGTTTATTCAGTTTGTCAGAGAGCAGTGTATCAGAGGGATATCTGCCAAAACTTACAATCTGGATGAAACAAGACGCCAGAAAAAATTCTATTCAAAATTGAAGATTAAAGCCCGGGTATTCCCGATGAGATCGAATACAGCATCCTGTAGCAATTTTTTTACGACGAAGAGAGGGGCGCAGGGAACCGGTCTGGTGCTGAGAATTACCAATGATATTATTAAAGTCCGCGTGGCCAAATCACTGGGAAACCAAAGAACAAAAAAGGCACCATATTTACCATTGAATTGCCATTTTAGCCAAACAACTCTATCGTCACCTGCCCGGATATTCGGGATGCTGATGATATTGCTGCCACTGTTCTTTTTTGCGGCCTGCACCGGCACGTACGGAGATAAGGACGCCTCGCTCCCACCACCCCTTTTCCCTCAACCTCAAACGGCTGAACTAAAAGCAGGTGTTTCCATTCCTGCCACACCAAAAATCATCCCCCCCGATAGTGTGGAAAAACCCCAATCTTTTACCGTTGACCCCGCAGCATTAATAACAATAAATACCCCATCCAACCGACGCCAAATACCCAAAGAACCAACCACCATACCCGTTGATAAAAGCCAGCTCAAAACCATACGTCTGGGTGAAGGCAACCCCGATTTTGTATTGGTTAATACCCTTGGTGACACGCTACCTACCGGTATTCCTATTCCTGTTGAGGGCAAAGTTGTAGAAGCTATCCATTCAAAACCCACCAATGCACTGCCACTTGCTACCAAAGATCCCGCTATTGCTCACCTGCAATATCTAAATGTGGAACAAGGTATGACATCATCTTTCGTCAATGCCGCCTTAGAGGATAAAAGCGGAAATATTTGGCTGGGGACTTATATAGGAGTGAGTGTATACAATGGAGAAAGCTTTACCCATTACACCGAAAACGAAGGCTTATCCAATAATCTCGTCCGGTCTATTCTGGAGGATAAAAGCGGAAATATCTGGCTGGGGACCGATGGCGGTGTGAGCGTATTTAATGGAGAACATTTTACCCATTACACCGAAAAGGAAGGCTTATCCAATAATACTGTCTGGTCTATCGCAGAGGATAAAAGCGGGAATATCTGGCTGGGGACCGATGGCGGAGGTGTGAGCAAATTTAATGGAGAGAGTTTTA
>Ga0307966_1000787_pt1 | contig 25925 bp, 26 predicted proteins | sample OrgLakmetagen646_FD_203141 | JGI IMG/M metagenome (GOLD analysis project Ga0307966, IMG submission 203141) | Saline water microbial communities from Organic Lake, Antarctica - #646 | ecosystem: Environmental > Aquatic > Non-marine Saline and Alkaline > Saline | place: Antarctica: Organic Lake... | reverse complement strand
CCAACAGCACTGGCGATAATTTGACCCACCTCTGGGCCTGACACGGCGTCAGTGATTGGCTGGCCCTGAGCCAGCGCTGCCAGCTCAGTTCTGCGAAGAGCTCTTGCGTGAGTTGCGGGGTTCACAATCACCCGCTGGTGTCCCTCACCGGCCGCTGCCAGGCAAACTTTCGCTATCGAAACTGGAATTGGCCTGGCTTCGGACTGCCAAGCGGCCATGTCTTGAACTGATGTGAAAGCAGGAATCGCTGTTTTATTATCCGGCGTTGCCACTGCGACAATTGCCAAGTCAGCGCTCTTGTCCACGACTTGGCCATGCGGTCCAATAACAGACTCACCCAACTCGGCGATTAGCGGAACCAGTAAGCGTTGACCTCGAAGCGACTCAATGAACTCTCGCTTGACAAAGGGAACCGCTGCCATTGCATTTGCAATTGGCTCTGGGGTTTTACCGTCGTCATTTCCCCAAGGATTTTCCTCGAAAGACCTGCCCTGCCATTCAACTCCAGCAGAGTCTACAAAGGGGTTTTCAGTCAAGACTCGGCGCCAATCGCCAGCGCCTCTTCCAGTGTGAAACGACCGGCATAGAGTGATTTGCCCAAGATTGCGCCCTCTAGGCCAGACGGGACCAACTCGACCAGGTCCTGAATGTCCTGCAAGTTCGAAATGCCACCGGAAGCCACGACCGGCTTGCTGGTGTGCTGCATAACTAATTTCAACAATTCAAGATTCGGACCCTTTAAGGTTCCATCCTTGGTTACGTCAGTAACCACATATCTAGCACAACCGTCCGCCTCAAGTCTTGCCAAAACCTCTAGAAGGTCTCCGCCTTCTTTGGTCCAACCACGAGCAGCCAAGGTGCTCCCCCGCACGTCTAGACCGACGGCAATTCGGTCCCCATACTTGCTGATTACCCTGGAGGTCCAGTCTGGATTTTCGAGGGCAGCGGTTCCGAGGTTCACTCTTGCAGCCCCAAGATCCAGCGCCGCCTCGAGTGATTGATCATCTCTTATGCCGCCGGAAAGCTCTACCTTAACCGAGCCGCTTTGAGAGACCACCTCGGCGATCACCTCTCGGTTGTTTCCGCGCCCGAATGCCGCGTCAAGATCTACAAGGTGTATCCACTCTGCACCCGCTGAAATCCAATCCTGAGCAGCGCTTAGAGGGTGACCAAAATCTTCCTCGGTGCCAGCTTCGCCTTGAGTGAGCCGAACGGCTTTTCCGGCTGCAACATCAACCGCAGGTAATAACTCGAGCTTCAAGGGATCTCCTAAATAGATTCAATCCAGTTTGAAAGTAGCTTCAAACCAGCAGGGCCAGATTTTTCAGGGTGAAACTGAGTGGCGACAAGCGGACCATTTTCGACGGCCGCCAAAAAGCGTTCGCCATGATCGGACCAAGTCAGGTGCGCCGCCTTAAACGGCGGGCGGATATCGAGCTCCCAGTTGGTCGCAGCATATGAGTGAACGAAGTAGAAACGCTCTTGCTCAATCGAGCTAAACAGGTTTGAGCCATCGTCGGCCTGCACCTTGCTCCAACCAATGTGAGGCAACCTTGGAGCATCAAGTAACTTCACGGTGCCTGGCCACTGACCAAGTCCTGGTGTTTCGACACCATGCTCTAAGCCGGTCTCGAACATTACCTGCATCCCAACGCAAATTCCGAGCACAGGCCTGGATGCGGTTAATCGCCTATCAATAAGTCGGGCCGCACCATGGGTCTTCAGTTTTTCCATTACGGAACCGAAGGCCCCAACACCCGGGACCACTAGCCCATCAGATTCATAAACGTCACTGGGGTTCGCGGTTAGCTTTACATTCGCTCCAGCTTGGGCCAGGGCCTTGCAGACGGAGTGGACGTTGCCGCTTCCGTAATCAAAAACTGTGACCGATTTGGTCACAGGCTCCCCTTGGTGGAAGGAACGCCCTCAACTCGTGGATCGATCGCTACAGCCGTTCTTACAGCTCGCGCAAAGGCCTTGAACTGCGCTTCAGCGATGTGGTGCGCATCACGACCTGCCAAAACATTTATGTGAACTGTCAGGCCTGCATTGTGGGCAATAGCCTCAAACACGTGCTTGACTAAAGACCCAGTAAAGTGCCCACCGATCAGGTGGTATTCAAATCCAACCGGTTCGCCGGAGTGAACCAAAAATGGCCTACCCGAAACATCAACTACTGCTCTTGCTAGGGCCTCGTCCAGTGGGACGGTTGCGTCGCCATAACGGCCAATGCCGTCCTTGTCTCCAAGGGCTTCGGCAAGCGCCTGGCCCAAAACGATTGCAACGTCCTCGACGGTGTGGTGGGCATCGATTTCTACATCGCCCTTAGCCGACACTTGTAAGTCAATCAAAGAGTGCTTCGAGAACGCAGTGAGCATGTGGTCATAAAATGGAACACCAGTTGAGATTTCGCTCTTTCCGGTGCCGTCAAGATTGATAGCTAATTCAACCGACGATTCGCTGGTCTTGCGACTAATTTTTGCTTCCCGTTTCACAACTATTCCTTTGGCTCTCGTGGGTCTAGTTTAGTCAAGCAGTAATGCGAGTTCGCCCAGCAACTTTGTAGTTTCGGATTCAGTTCCGGCCGTGATTCGAAGACAACCCGGAATCCCAATGTCCCTAACGATTATGCCTTTGGACAATAAAGTGTCAAAGGCAAGTTGGGTGTCAGCAAATCCATTCACCAAGACGAAGTTGGCCTCTGAGGGATACGGACGTAGTCCCATTTTCTGCACGCCAGCGATAATTCGATCCCGCTGACCTTTAATTTGTTCGACATTTGCCAGTAGTTGATTGCTGGTCTCAAGTGCCGCCATTGCGGCTGCTTGAGTTAGTGCCGATAGGTGATATGGAAGCCGGACAATTCTCATTGCGTCCACGACTGAGGCGTCCGCCGCCATGTAGCCCACGCGAGCTCCGGCAAAAGCGAATGCCTTACTCATGGTCCGACTAATTACAAGCCTGGGCCTGCCCGGTAGCAACGAAATTGCACTGGTTGTATCCGCAAATTCCTGATAGGCCTCATCGATAAGTAACATGCCATCGAAACTTTCGTAAGCAGCCTCGATAACCGACAAATCAATCCCGGTTCCAGTGGGGTTGTTCGGTGAGCAGAGGATGACAATCTCTGGCTTTGATCTCAGGATCTCAGCTCTTACATATTCAGCGGTAAGTGAGTAGTCATCTAGACGCGGCAGAAGCTGGTACCCAGTGAGGGTAGTTCGGGCAATATTTGGATACATTGAATAGGTGGGACCGAAGCTGATGGCTTTTCGCCCTGGACCACCAAAGGCTTGGAAAAATTGTTGCAGAATTTCATTTGATCCATTTGCAGCCCAGATTTGACCCGAATCCAGGTCTTCCCCTAGGAATTCGGCGAGCTTCAGACGCAATGCCATGAACTCTCGATCCGGATACCGGTTTAGTGTCAAGGCTGCCTCAGCGGTTCGCTCCACAATCTTGAGTGCTACCTCTTCGGGGATTCCGTGGGTGTTCTCGTTTACGTTTAGTTTGATTTGCACATCGATTTGAGGCGCGCCATAGGGCAGCTGCCCGACCAAATCTGGTCTTATCGGTAGATCTTCGAGATTAGTCACCCCTCAAGATTAGCGACCTGTTTCAGGGAAGAGCGACTTGTTGACCTGGAGTCAGCTCAACAGTTTCCATTGCATTGATCGTGACCACTCGTGCAATCCAGTCACGAGGGTCTTCAGAAGGGGCGTACTTGCCCGCAAGCCCCCAAAGCGAATCGCCTGACTGAACGGTTACAAACTCAAGGCTTGCTCCTGGGGTGCTGCCCGCAAAAGAACCGGTAATCCCCAAGATGCTGATAACAAAACTCAGGGTAAGAATTACCACGGCACGGACCAAGCGTCTCGGGTTGGTGAGCCGGTAGTTTCCAAAAACTAACATTTTGTTTCCCTTCAGCCCGAATACTTGTTTCGAACACTTGTTCTAACTTTAGGTTAAATTCCTAAAAATGCAACTATGTGAATGCTTTTTGTCCAGTTTTATCGAAAATGTGTTTGGTATTTACTAGAAATACGAATACAGTTTCGATAGGGGTAGTAAACAACTACCCTGAGACATTTTGTAGAAGAGGCAGGTATGGACACCTCGAATTTGACCGATGTTCAACAGCGAATTCTCACCGTGATTGCAGAATCAATGGCAGGACGTAACTACGCCCCGTCAATGCGTGAGATCGGCGAGTCGGTGGGACTGTCTTCGACAGCCAGTGTCTCTCATCAACTCAACAAGCTCGAGTTGCTCGGGTTCATCAGTCGAGACCCTAGACGCCCTCGAACAATCGACCTATTAGGCCTCGAGCCGGCCGGGGAAATTATCAACCCAGATGCCGCAATGGTTCCGCTGGTTGGCCGCATCGCCGCCGGAAGCCCGATCACTGCCGAACAAAACGTGGAGGACGTCTTTGCGCTACCAAGGCAGCTAGTTGGCCAAGGAGACCTGTTTCTACTGAAAGTAGTTGGAGAATCGATGATCGATGCTGCCATTTGCGACGGAGACTGGGTAGTAGTTCGTCAGCAGCAAACTGCTGAAAATGGCGACATCGTGGCAGCCATGCTCGAAGAAGAAGCAACGGTTAAAACCTTCAAGCAGCGCGACGGCAATACCTGGCTACTTCCAAGAAACTCAGCGTTTGAACCGATTCTCGGTGACCATGCAGTGATCCTCGGCAAAGTTGTAGCAGTCCTCAGGACTGTTTAGTCAAACCCAATAGTTCGGCGGCTAAATCTTCTCGAACCAGCGCGGTAATCTTCGTGCCACCCTCGAGGTATTCAATGTTCTGGACTTTACCAACTTCGTGAATTTTTGAAACCAAGTCTCCGCGGTCGTAGGGGATTAGACCTTCAAAGGCAACTTCGGGTCTTGGCAAGGCGATGGCGATGGCAACTTCAAGCTCGGCTATACCTAGGCCGGTTCTTGTTGACACCAAGAATGCTCCGGGTGCGAGCCCGCGAAGTCTAATGTGGTCTTCTTCAGACACTAGATCTGCCTTGTTAAACACAATCAACTCGTCAATCGCCGACGCATCCACTTCAGAAATTACCCTGCGCACCGTTTGAATTTGACCTAGCGGATCAGGATCGGTCGCGTCGACGACGTGAACCATTAGATCCGCCCCTGCAATCTCTTCGAGGGTCGACCTAAAAGCCTCAACCAGCTGGTGAGGCAGTGACCTAACAAAACCGACAGTGTCGGCCAGTGTGTAACTCCTACCGTCCGGTGTCTCGTGCCTTCTTATTGTTGGGTCAAGCGTCGCAAACAGTGCATTCTCAACTAGAACTCCTGCTCGGGTGAGCCGATTCAAAATCGACGATTTACCGGCATTGGTGTAGCCCGCAATCGCAACTTGAGGGACTTGAGCCTTTTCCCGCTTAAGCCGCTTAGTGTCTCTGGCGCTCTTCATTGCAGCGATTTCGCGGCGCAATTTGGCCATTTTGGTGTTAATGCGGCGTCTGTCGAGCTCTATCTTGGTCTCACCTGGACCACGTGAACCAATTCCGACACCACCGGCAGCCTGGCCGCCGGCCTGTCTGGACATTGACTCACCCCAACCGCGCAACCTTGGAAGTAGATACTCAAGCTGAGCAAGCTCCACCTGAGCCTTTCCTTCTTTACTCTTGGCATGCTGCGCAAAGATGTCGAGAATGATTGCAGTACGGTCGACAACCTTCACCTTCACAATGTCTTCCAATGTTCGACGCTGCGATGGTGCAAGCTCTGCGTCAGCTATCACAGTGTCAGCACCAACTACCTTCACTAGCTCTCTCAGCTCCTCTGCCTTTCCCTTGCCGAAGTAGCTGGCGGGATCGGGCTTTGCGCGGCGCTGTAAGGCTCCGTCTAGCACCTCAGCACCAGCTGTCTCTGCCAGCGCCGCCAGCTCTCGAAGAGAGTTCTCGGCGCCAGTGAGGGTTCCAGTGCCCCAAACGCCAATCAGCACGACCTTCTCAAGGCGAAGCTGGCGATACTCAACCTCTGAGACATCTTCAAGCTCAGTTGATAGACCGGGCACTCGTCTTAGCGAGGCACGCTCCTCAAGTTCAAGCTGATCACCGTCAAACTCGGACGCGGGGGCTAGCGAGCCACGGCGTAAAATTCGGTCAATAGCAGATTCGGGTTCCATTGTTGTTTAAGACTAAGCCTGTATTAGGTTTATAGGATGCCTCAGGAGCACTATTTCAGCTCAGAGCCGACAACGAAGAAAATTGAAACTGAGATTTCATTTGAAGTTGCCGGTGCCAGATTCGACATGACTGCGGCGAGCGGAACCTTCAGCTCAACAAAACTGGACCCCGGCACCAAAGTGCTTCTATCTCATACTGGCCTATTCCCCCAAAATGGCAACGTTCTAGACCTAGGCTGCGGCTGGGGGCCAATAGGGATTGTCATTGCATCACTGTTTCCTGAAACCAAGGTCCACGCAGTCGACATCAACGAGCGAAGCGTCGAGCAGGCTCAAGCAAATGCGGACCGCATTGGTGTTTCGAACTTCAAAGTTCACTTGGCAGAGAATCTCCCTGTAACTATGAAATTTGGTGCGATTTGGTCCAATCCACCAATTCGAATCGGCAAGGTCGCACTTCATGAGCTTCTAAAAAACTACCTGCCTCGGCTTGAAGATGGCGGCAAAGCTTATCTAGTGGTTCAGAAGAACTTGGGTGCCGACTCACTTCAGAGATGGCTAGCCGATCAATTTCCAGACCACAGAGTTTCCAGAGTTGGAACGGCGAAGACCTTCCGTGTGATAGAAATCGCTAGTCCTGCCAGCTCCCCGAGTAAGTAAGCACTGCCGCTCCGCTAATCGATACATGTTCGCCCAGCTCCGTGGGGAACATCCTGACACCGACATCTCCTCCGGGCACTTTTACCTTCCAGAAGTTTTGAGTGCCGCCGGCCCAATGTCGAATTGCAATTGCCGCAGCAGCTATTCCAGTTCCGCAGCTCAAAGTTTCGCCAGAACCACGTTCGTGCACCCTCATGGTGAGGCCCGCCACGCCCTTGGAAATAAGCGGCTCATCCAAAACCACGAATTCCACGTTTGCACCGGCTGCGGGAATGGGGTCGAGAATGGGCGCCTTGCCCAGCTCCAGCCCCTCAAGTTCGGCAAGATCGGCCAGTGCCACCACAACATTTGGGTTACCAACGTTTACCGCAAGACCTGGTCTTGAAACTTGAAGACCAGCTGCGGTTACGAGCGTTTGGTCATCTCCGGTAGAAAACAGACCCAGGTCAACCGCGAAGCCATTCACGGTGGCAGTGACGTCTTTGATTCCGTCCCTGGTTGCAATTGGAAGTGTGCTGCCGTCAGAGAGGGTAGCGAGCTCATTTTCGAGCAAGTACCTTGAAAATACCCGGATTCCATTGCCACAGATCTCGGCTTTAGACCCATCGGAGTTTCTGTAGTCCATAAACCAAAGTGCATCGGGCTCAACCTCAAGCAGGTGAGCAACCTCAGTGTCCTTGGAGGTGGGCTTGACGATGATTAGGCCGTCGGCGCCGATGCCAAAATGCCTATCGCACATTTTCGCTACTTGCTCTGCACTTAGGTCAAGCTGTCCGACGCGATCCAGAACGAGAATGAAGTCATTGCCCGTCCCATGGCCCTTGGTGAATTCAACTGTCATACCTCCAGCCTAATTCGCTCCAGCGCACTGTCTAACAATTCCGGTCCGTCCGCTAACCAATGAATCCGTTTATCTCTTCTAAACCAGGACATTTGCCTTCTGGCATATCGGTTGGTTAGCGACACGGTTTCCTCGATAGCCATCGCTTCAGTGATCGACCCTGCTAACTGCTCAAATGCTTGCTGGTAGCCAATTGCAGCCCGTGCGGTCTGGGACATTGGAGAATCACTTTTGGATAATCGTGCTGCTTCTTCCAACAAGCCTTGCTCCCACATCTCATGCACGCGCCGGTCTATCCGCAGCTTCAGCGGCCCTCTGTCGACAGAAATACCCAACATCAACGTCGGCCGAAGATACTCGGGTTCAGGCAGCGTTGAGGCAAAAGGGCGTCCGGTGATTTGGATTACCTCCAAAGCTCTGATAACTTTCCGCACATTGTTGCTATGTATCTTCAGGGCCGACTCGGGGTCTAGCTCCGCAAGCTGCTTGTGCATTTCCGCACTTCCAACCGCCTCTGCTCGCGACTCGAGTTCATCTCTAATCGCCTTATCGGTAGGAGCGAAATCGAAATGGTCAAGCGCGGCAGCAAGGTAGAACATGCTCCCGCCCACAAACACCGGCAGCTTTCCTTGATTTCTGACCTCATTGGCCTTGTCATTTGCCAATTTGCTGTACTCGGCAGCAGTCATTTCAGCACTGGGTTCAATTGCATCGATTAGGTGATGAGGTATTCCTCGTCGAAGCTTCTCAGGTAACTTAGCGGTGCCAATGTCCATGCTCTTATAAAGCTGCATTGCGTCCGCATTGATAATTTCGGCTGGCTGGCCGAGTTGGTCCAGAGCTTCGACCACTGACAAGGCAAGCCCGGACTTACCCGAAGCAGTTGGGCCAACGATCGCTAGGGTGCTAAACCCCACTTTTGACTCTAATCGGCAAGCCCAGTGAAACTTTGGACTCTCCTGGTCCTGCAACACCGCAGCTCTCGAGCTGTCGGCGATCATAGGCGTCGCCACCCGCCGTTCTACGAACCTCGTAGAGTCCACCCGGCTGGTAATCAGCCACCAGAAAATATGGCGCCGCTCTGGTAATTCTGAGTCTTACCGCGTCGCCTGGACGGGGAACTACAGCGCCTTCCGGAACATCAAAATGGACAAGCCTGTTGTCCATAGCTCTTCCGGTCAGACGATTCGTCTGAGAATCCTTGCGCCCCTGATTCGCAGACGCCAAAACCTCCACCTCAGTGCCAACAAGAGGTGTATTTTCTTCCAAAGAAACTTCATTGACCACTTTTAGTAGTCGCTCATATCTATCCTGAACCACTTCCTTAGGCAGCTGGCCAGCCATTTCGGCAGCCGGAGTGCCAGGTCGCTTGGAGTATTGATAGGTAAACGAAGAAGCAAACCTAGATTTTCTCACTACATCGATGGTGTCCAAAAAGTCCTGCTCGGTCTCACCAGGAAAGCCAACAATAATGTCGGTGGTAATGGCCGCGGAAGGCATAACCTTGCGCACTCGATCCAGTATTCCAAGATACTTAGAGGTTCGATAGCTGCGCTTCATATCTTTGAGTATTTTATTAGAACCGGATTGGAGCGGCATGTGAAGTTGAGGCATAACGTTATCGGTTTCGGCCATCGCAGCTATCACGTCATCGGTGAAAGAAGCCGGATGAGGGGAAGTAAACCTCAGCCGTTCAAGACCCTTAATCTCGCCACAGGCCCTTAGTAACTTAGCAAACGCACCGCGGTCACCAAACTCAACCCCGTAGGCGTTAACGTTTTGACCAAGCAATGTAACTTCGATAGCGCCATCGGCAACTAGGGCCTCAACTTCGGCCAGAATTTCTCCCGGACGACGATCTTTTTCCTTGCCCCTGAGGGTAGGAACTATGCAAAAAGTGCAAGTGTTGTTACATCCGACCGAGATGGATACCCAGCCGCTGAATGGGCTTTCGCGCTTAGTGGGCAGGGTGGAGGGGAACACCTCAAGCGACTCCAGAATTTCGATTTGAGCTTCCGCGTTGTGCCTTGCGCGTTCCAGAAGGACGGGGAGAGACCCCATGTTGTGAGTTCCAAATACTACGTCCACCCAGGGAGCACGTTCCAAAATGATGTCCTGGTCCTTCTGGGCCAAACAGCCACCGACTGCGATCTGAAGTTTGGGATTAGCTTCCTTTTTCGGAAGTAACATTCCAAGCGTGCCGTAGAGCTTGTTATCCGCGTTCTCGCGAACTGCGCAAGTATTGAAAACAACAACGTCAGGATCAAGATCTTTGCTTTGCTCATAACCCGCTGAATCCAGCAATCCGGAGATACGTTCGGAATCGTGGACATTCATTTGGCACCCAAAGGTGCGGACTTCATAGGTTAGAGACATAACGTGTTCGATTTTAGTCGGCAGACCTGATTTCGCGAAGCGCACTTGAAACCATTGATGAGCTAAACCCTCTTCTCATGAGAAATCCAGACACCCTTCGGTATCTTGCATCCGGCTCGATGTTACTAAGTCGGTCCCAGCGGGCTCTGCCCAATTCAAGAACCATCTTCTCTTCATCTTCGCGACTAATTTCAGACAGCGCCTCTTCGACGATGCAGCTATCGACGCCCTTTTGCTGCAATTCGCGCCCGATAATTCTTGAAGACTTGCCCTTTTCAACCCTGGATCGAACATAAGCGGCCGTAAAAACAGCGTCGTCGATGAGCTGCACTTCCTCAAAGCGATCCAGTAAAGGGCTGGCTATTTCAGCTGGAATTTCCCGTTTTTCGAGAATTTGAGCCAACTGCCATTTTGTCTTCATGCTCCGAGAAAGCTGGAAAAGCAAAACATTACGTGCTCGCTTTTCCAGTTTTTCCTCAGAGGGGAGACTAGCCATCGTTTGCGGCCTTGGCGACCGGCTTGGTTTTCTCTACAACGTCTGTTATTGCTTCAACAGGCAAATCCGCGACTGGACGTGGCACTCCGACGCCGAGTTTTACCTTGATTTTCTGCTCGATAGTGTCAGCAACCTCGGGGTTTTCCTTCAAGAACTTGCGTGAGTTCTCTTTTCCTTGGCCCAGCTGCTCGCCGTCAAAGGTGTACCAAGCGCCTGACTTATTGACGATGTCGTGCTCAACTCCAAAGTCAATCAAGCTACCTTCTCTGGAGATGCCCTCGCCGAAGATGATGTCGAATTCCGCCTGCTTGAAAGGTGACGCCAACTTGTTCTTTACGACCTTCACTCTTGAGCGGTTACCCACTGCATTGTTCTGGCCATCCTTGAGAGTTTCAATGCGGCGGATGTCCAGTCGCACTGAGGCGTAAAACTTCAACGCCTTTCCACCTGACGTGGTCTCCGGGGACCCAAAGAAGACACCAATTTTTTCTCGAAGCTGGTTAATGAAAATCGCAGTGGTGTCAGTGGTGCTGATTACCCCCGTTAGCTTTCGCAAAGCCTGGGACATCAAACGGGCCTGAAGACCGACGTGGGTGTCACCCATTTCTCCTTCAATTTCAGCACGAGGTACCAATGCGGCCACCGAGTCAATAACGATGACATCAATTGATCCGGATCGGATCAGCATGTCGGTAATCTCAAGCGCCTGCTCACCGGTGTCTGGTTGGCTGACCAACAGCGCATCGATGTCGACGCCGAGCTTTGCAGCGTAGATCGGATCAAGTGCGTGCTCAGCATCTATAAATGCCGCGGTCCCGCCTGCCGCCTGTGCACTGGCAATGGCGTGTAGGGCAATAGTTGTCTTACCAGAAGCTTCCGGTCCGTAAACCTCTACGATTCGACCTCTTGGAAGCCCTCCGATACCCAAAGCGGCATCTAGCGCGATGGAGCCGGTTGGAATCGATGCGATGGGGGCTCGTTCTTCGGAGCCCAGTCGCATAACTGACCCCTTGCCAAACTGGCGATCAATCTGCGCAAGAGCAGTGTCTAGGGCTTTTTCTCTATCTGATGCACTTGGCATTACAACCTCTTTCCGACGCTTGGCGCCTTGTTTACATCGAAGCTATGCTCCGGCTAAGACATTTTGCAGACACAACAAGACTGCTCTTGATAAGTGCTAGAAGTTCTTAGTTGTTAGCAACAATAGGCGTTCGAACAAAATTTCGAATGATTAGTTTTCGGCGTGTTGCTTTGTCTTAGTTTTTCCGTGCCAACGTTCCTTTGGAACTCCGAGGTGAGAACAAAGTGCTAGCCAAACTTCTTTGGGGTCATCGCCCGCTGCAATCAGCTCTAACGGTGTTTTATCCGATTTTTCGGTCAGTCGGGTGTCTGCCAAAACCACAGCAGCAAAACCCGCCCCGAATTCTTCTTCGACAAGTTGATGGAACTGACTCAACTTCACTAGTGGGAGTAGAGCTCTGCTTCGGTTACGAAAGCATCTGGGACAGTGTCCGGAATGTAGGTCTTTTCCGTAAACACCCCTTCGACCGTGGCGACACGATCGGAAACTTCACGCAGTAACTGCGCTAATGGAACATCAAGCGCCTCAGTTACAGAGGCGAGAATTTCAGAGGAAGCCTCTTTCTGGCCGCGCTCAACCTCAGAAAGGTAACCGAGCGCAACAGAAGCCTTGGCAGCCACTTGCCTGAGTGTCTGACCTTGTTCCAAACGATGATTGCGAAGCACGTCACCGATTTCTTGTCTAAGCAGTACCAAGTTTCCTCCTAGCCAATAATCTATCGGCTTATTGTGTTAAAAATACCCAAAGTTACTGAACATTACCTGATTGGTAACCAACCACTCACGCTAAATGTTCCCTGAGGATTTCAAGAGCCCGATTGCAGGTGAGCGCCCTTATCTCATTTCTTGATCCTTGAAAGTTTTCACTGTAAACGGTAACGCCCTGATTGGAGCTGATTGCGATAAATACCTCTCCGGGCTTTCGCTCAGAAACACTTGCTGGACCAGCAACGCCGGTTGTCGACAGTCCAATGACGTAGGCCGGGTCCTTGCCGGTACTTTTGGAAAACTTTCCACGAACGCCCTCGGCCATTTGAGCAGCGACTTCAGCATCGACCGCGGTTTGATTTGCGATGAGTGCAGGTGAGACTCCAAGAAGTTGCTCCTTGATCCTGTCCTGATAGGCGACAACCCCTCCAAGGATGACCTCAGATGCTCCATCAACGGCTATTAAGGCCGAGGCCAAAGCACCGCCGGTTATCGACTCCGCGGTGGCAATTGAAAGGCCAGCCTTTTTTGCCGATGCTATAACTTGCTCGGCCATAGAATCTGCTTCCCACTCCAGAGCGTCAGCACGACCGTGAACCACAGGACGGCCTGAGAAAATAGCAAATACCAAATTCCCAGTGCTTCAAACGGTGCCAACGCAAGTGACACCGCAATGATCTGCATCACGGTTTTAAGCTTGCCGCCACCGGTTGCCGCAATCACCCGACGTCTTGCCACAACCAACCGGTAGACGGTGACGATCAGCTCTCTGGCAAGAATCAAGCCGGTAGCAGTCCATGGAACTGCTCCCTGAGCAGACAGGGCCAGCAATGAGCCTGTTAGCAATGCCTTGTCCGCAATTGGATCAAGTAACTTCCCAAAATCGCTTACTAAGTTGCGCTTTCTGGCTATTGCTCCATCAATTCCATCGGTGGATGCAGCTAGTACAAGCAGCACCAGTGCGGCAAATCTGCCCCAAAAATCCCAGTAGTCAAGCACCAACCAGAGCACGATTGGCACCATAGCCAACCTGGTTAATGTGATCAGATTAGGTGTCTGTCTATAAATAAAGCCTCTAGAAGTCATCGCGCCTACCAGTAAGTTGCCAGGCGTCCTCGTCAGGCTCGTCATCGGAACCCGGCGAATCTCCCTCAACCACGGCTGAGCTGTGGCCACTGATCTTGGCAAGTAATGCAGGTAGGTCCTCGGCCCTTACCATCACATCTCGCGCCTTTGAGCCTTCGGATGGGCCAACGACGCCGCGGGACTCAAGGAGGTCCATTAGTCTTCCAGCCTTGGCAAAGCCAATCCGCAGCTTGCGCTGGAGCATGGAGGTTGAACCGAATTGTGAGTTCACTATTAGATCGCAAGCAGCAAGCAATACGTCCATGTCGTCCCCGATGTCGCTGTCGACAATCTTCGAGGTCACCTTCTGAATTACGTCACTGCGGTACTCGGGGTTCATCTGAGCTTTCACGTGATCAACGACCTTTTGCAGCTCAGCCTCAGAAACCCAGGCACCTTGAACTCGAAGTGCCTTGTTTGTTCCCATCGGCGCAAACAAAGCATCGCCCTGGCCAACCAATTTCTCCGCGCCTGGCTGATCAAGGATCACCCTGGAGTCGGTGACTGAAGAGACCGAAAAAGCCAATCTAGAAGGCACGTTGGCCTTGATCAATCCGGTCACAACATCAACCGAAGGTCGCTGGGTTGCCAGTACCAAGTGAATGCCGGAGGCCCTGGCCAACTGGGTAATACGAACGATGGAATCTTCCACATCCCTGGGAGCAACAATCATCAAATCCGCAAGCTCGTCGACAACCACCAAAAGATAAGGATATGGCTGGAGGTCCCGCTTGGAGCCCTCGGGCACCTTTACGTCACCGCTAACCACCGCGCGGTTGAAATCATCAATGTGCTTGAAGCCAAAAGATGCCAAGTCGTCATAGCGCGACTCCATCTCCCTGACTACCCACTGCAGTGCCTCAGAGGCCTTCTTTGGGCTAGTTATAATTGGTGTTACTAGGTGCGGAACCCCCTGGTAGACCGAAAGCTCAACTCGCTTAGGGTCAACTAGCACCATGCGAACCTCGGCAGGAGTAGCCCGCATCAGGACCGAACAAATCATTGAGTTGATAAAGCTGGACTTACCGGCTCCAGTAGCGCCCGCGACCAATAAGTGAGGCATCTTGGCAAGGTTTGCCACCAAGTAACCACCCTCGACATCTTTTCCAACGCCGATAGTCAGTGGATGCTGGACGCCAGTTGCGTTCTTGGATTTGAGGACATCGCCGAGTGAAACAGTCTCCCTGTCGGTATTGGGGATTTCAATACCGATTGCGCTCTTTCCTGGAATTGGCGCCAAAATACGCACTTCACTAGAGGCAACCGCATAGCTGATGTTGTTGGTCAATCTAGTAACAGCCTCGACCTTAACTCCAGGTGCGAGCTCAACTTCGTATCTGGTGACCGTGGGTCCTCGTTGGAAATCTGAGACCCTGGCTTGCACATCGAACTCTTTGAACACATCGTTGATGGCCGCAACCACCTGATCATTCACTGCCGATTTCGTCTTGTGTGGAGTTCCGGTCGCCAACAACCCGAGGGCTGGAAGAACATAAGGCCTTCTTGCCTTCTCGGCAGCAGGAACATCGATTGGCTCAGTAAGCCCTTCTTCTTGGGAGAAAAACTCGGGCTCTTCGATCGAGTCATCGGTAACAGGCGGAGCTTCAATTGGTTGATCCGAAGAGCCAATTTCGGCCGCAACAAATTCATCAATGTCAGGTATCACCGGAGAGTCAAAGGCGGGATCTAGCTCCCGCTCCTTTTTCCACCAGGTTGATTTTTTGGCGTCAAATGCGTCAGTTTCATCGCTTGGCTTATTTTCAGCAAACAAGAAACCATAGAGCTTTTTTACATTCAAGGCAATTTTGTTCGGGGCAGTTCCAGTCATTACCAAGAAGGAGACTGCCGCCAGCAGAACGAGTGCTGGGACTGCACCGAAGATTGTCAGGATACTTATCAACGGACCACCAACCAGCCAACCGAATAAGCCGCCAGCCTCCGCAAGTGCAGCAACTCCATCTCGCGGCGAAGGGATGCTTGAAAATACGTGGAAGAAACCAGAGACGACTGACAACAGCAGCCAAAAACCTAGTGCAAATCTAGAACTGTCCTTGACCGAGGCAGGGTGCCTAAACAGGTAGAGCGCGTACCCAAAAAAGACAACTGGCAAAGCGTAAGCCACCAGACCAAACAGCATTCCAAAGCTGAAATTATGAAGCGCTACTGCCCAAGGCTCACCAATTAAAAACCAAGCGTTTGCCGCCCCCAGCACGCTGAGCATGAGCAAAAAGAAAGGAGCTCCGTCTCTCCGGTCTTCTTTGGCAAGCTTCTCAGTGCTGAATGCACGAATTATGCCGCCGAAAAAATGAGCAAGCGCAAGATAGCCGGACACTAGATTTGCCCCAAGGTTGGATCCTTGCGAACTGCTGGGGCTTGCCGCCCTTGACCTAGTGGTCGCAGGCTTTTTGGCAGACCGGTTACTAGCTGGTCTACGAGGTGGAGGGGTCTTTGCTGCCATGCTAAAAAACTAGCAATCTATTGAGTAAATCAGGGTTAGGCAGGGCGCGAAGAGTAAACAACGATTGGAATAATCATTGGCTTGCGACGGTGCGCTTTTGCCACCCATGAGCCTACGGTTTTACGAATTACCTGCTGGAAGCCATGGCTGTCACGAACTCCATCGGCTGCCGCTCTCATAAGAGCAGTCCTTACTTCCGGAAGGATGTCGTTAAACACGTGATCCTCTTCGGCGTAGGCACGGGCTTTTATCTCCGGACCCTCAACAATCTGGCCGCTGGCCTTGTCTACAACCACAAAGATAGAAATAAAGCCCTCCTCGGACAGTATTCTGCGGTCCTTGAGGTCATCCTCGGTAATCTTGCCGACAGTCTTACCATCGACATAAAGCATGTCGCATGCCACTCGGCCAACGATTTCGCAGATACCGTCCGCCATGTCGATTACTGCACCGTCTTCGGCCAACAGTGTCCGCTCAACTGGGACGCCGGTCTTGATAGCAAGGTCAGCGTTTGCCTGCAGGTGACGGAATTCACCGTGGATCGGCAGCACGTTTTTTGGCTTCAGGATGTTGTAGCAGTAGAGCAGTTCTCCGGCCGCCGCGTGACCGGAAACGTGCACTTTTGCATTTCCCTTGTGAACAACGTTGGCACCAATTTTGGTGAGACCATCGATGACTCGGTAAATGGCGTTTTCGTTGCCTGGAATCAAGGAGCTGGCAAGCAGCACGGTGTCGCCCGTGCCGATTTGAATTTGATGGTCCTGCCTGGCCATTCTTGAGAGAACAGCCATAGGCTCGCCCTGGCTACCGGTGGACATGAACACCAGCTTGCTGTCTGGGTAGTTGCCGGCTTTTCGAATATCTACTATCTGCCCATCTGGCACCTTCAGGAAACCCAGGTCAGAAGCGATGGTCATGTTTCGGACCATGCTGCGCCCTACAAAAACCACCTTGCGGTTATTTGCGAGCGCCGCATCTATAACCTGTTGAACCCTGTGAACATGCGAGCTGAAAGAAGCCACAACTACTCTTCCAGGAGTCTTGGCAATAACGTTCTCGATAACCGGTCCAATGTCGCGTTCAAGCGGGGTGAAACCCGGAACATCGGCATTGGTACTGTCGACCATAAATAGGTCCAGGCCTTCTTCGCCAATCTTTGCAAAGGCACGAAGGTCAGTCAGCCTGCCATCAAGTGGCAATTGATCCATCTTGAAGTCTCCCGTTGCCAAAACCTTTCCAGCAACACTTCGGACGATTACGGCTAGGGAATCCGGTATTGAGTGGTTCACGGCAACAAACTCAAGCTCGAATGGGCCCATGCGTTCTATTTGCCCGGCTGTAACGGTATGAGTCAAAGGCTCAATGCGGTGCTCTTTCAGTTTCGCTTCCAGGAATGCAAGCGTGAGAGTAGAGCCAAGAATAGGTATATCTTTTTTGTGCCGAAGCAGATACGGCACTCCCCCGATATGGTCTTCGTGCCCATGGGTCAGCACCATACCAACGATGCGATCTAGCTTGTCTTCCAGGTAACTGAAGTCAGGCAAGATTACGTCTACTCCGGGCTGAGTCTCCTCGGGGAACAGTACTCCGCAATCGATAATCATTATTTGCTTATCAAGCTCAAAAACAGTCATGTTCCGACCGATTTCACCTAGACCACCGAGTGGAATGATTCGCAGTGTTCCTGGCTTCAAGGCCGGAGGAGTAAGTAGTTCCATTATCTGGTTGTCCCTGCAACTTGGGGCAGCGCGCCACCGGCTGCTGCGTTTCTATCTGGGCGGAAGTTATCAAAGTCCAGACCTGGGACACTCTGGACCTGATCAATTCCGGACTCGATGTTTGCTGCCTCGCTGTCCTCTGGGCCAACCAGCGGCAACCTCACCCTTGGTGAGTTGATAAGGCCTAAACCGTGCAGCACGTACTTTGCGGCAACTGTTCCTGGTACATGGGTCATCACTGCCCTCTGAAGCGGCTCAAGGGCACTGTGAACCTTCAGCGCAGAATGGAAGTCATTCGCATTTGTCGCATCCAGCATCTGCCGATACGCATGGGGGGCAATGTTCGCGGTAACTCCAATGAGGCCGGTAGCCCCCACCGAAAGGTGCGGAAGAGCGTAAGGATCATCGCCGGAGAAATACATCAGCCCGGTTTCAAGCATGAGCCTCGAAACCTGTGCCAAATCGCTTTTGGCGTCTTTCACTGCAACGATGTTTGGGTGCTTGGATGCCCGGTGAAAAGTGTCATAACCGATTGCGACCCCGGTCCTGCCCGGAATGTCATAAAGGATTACCGGCAAGTCAGTGGCGTCCGAAATCATTCTGAAGTGAGTAAGAATGCCAGCCTGAGTGGGCTTGTTGTAATAAGGGGTCACGATCATCACGCCGTCGGCGCCAGCTTTTTCACTGGCCTTATAAAGCTGGATAGCGTGAGCTGTCTCGTTAGATCCTCCGCCGGTAATAATTTTGGCTCGACCAGCTGAAACCGACTTACCAACCTTAACCAGCTGGATCTTTTCAGCATCGGTCAGCGTTGAAGTCTCTCCGGTGGTACCGGTAATCACAATGCCGTCAGCACCGTTTGAAATCACATAGTCCATGTGCTTTTCGGTTGCATCCCAATCGACCTCACCATCGTGAGTCATTGGAGTGACCAGTGCTACTAGCACTTGCCCAAACACGTCGCGTTCTTGTATAGCCATCCAGATAGCCTATCGTCACAAGAACAGCAAGAGGTCTAGGGCGCTACTCGCCCGTTCTCGTTGAATGACTCGTAGCTCAATGGCATTAGCTTCGCCCAGAAATCTTCCATCTTCTCGGCACACATCTCTATTTCACGCTGAGGAAATGACGGAAAATGAGTGCCCTCGCGCTTGGTTCGAAGCGACAGGAAATTCATAAGCGACCTGGAGTTCATGGTCACGTACATGCTGGAGTAAATATTTACCGGCAAGACGATTCTGGCGACCTCGCGAGCAACCCCAGCCTCCAGCATCCGCTGATAGGACTCGTAAGCAGCACGAGTTACCGCCATAGTCTCCTGGACAACTAACGCAGTCTGCTCGACAGTGCCGTCCTCGAAGTCGTAAGCGCCAGGCTTACCAACCTGGACGAGCTTGCGCTCGGGGCCTGGAACATAGAACACCGGCTGAAGTTCGCGATAGCGACCGGATTCCTCGTTGTAGCTGGCAATTCGATGCCTCATGAACTCGCGGAAGACAAAGATCGGAGCCTGAACATAGAAAGTCATGGAGTTGTGCTCAAACGGTGAACCATGTCGATCCCGCATGAGGTAGTTAATCAAACCCTTATCGCGCTTTTCTACCTCAGCACCGGCTTGCATGGCGCTCTCGAGGGTCTGCTCACCCTGCGTTGAAACCCTGGCGGCAAATAGCACGTCGGCGTCCTGAGCACTAGATCTGACAAGCTCAACGGTCACGTCGCTGCGGAATTGAATTTCGGTCATCTGATAACCCTAAGCCAGCCCAAAAGTAAAAAAGTGCAACACTCCGCATTTTTGTCTTTGTCTAACCTACGCTTTCTTAGGTGGAGACAACAATTGCACTAACAATCGCGCTCATCGCAGTGTCGACCGTTGCCGGGTTTGCCTATCGCTTCTTTCACGGCCGCGGACACAGTGTCTCGGGGGCCCAGTGCATCAAGCTGGAAAAACTGAATATCTCCAAAGACGGTGATACGGTCGTAGGATTCGGCAGAGACGCCACCGTAGTTCTAATGTCTACCAAATACTGTGGCCAGTGCCCAGGAGTAAGAAGAGCACTTGCGAAGCTTGAGTATCGAAAGGGTGGACTGCTGTTTATCGAGGTTGACATCACCGACCGAATCGACCTAGCAGCACATTTCAACATAAGCCAAACACCAACAGTATTTGTCTTGAACCCGGCTGGCGAGATTCGCTTCCGGGTTGGTGGGGTTCCAAAACCAGGCACCATCGAAACTGAATTAGCAAAGCTAGGAGCGAAATGACTAACAGCACACACGTAGATCCTCGTGGCCCAAGATTTGGTGCCGCGATCACCTCGATATTGTCCTTGATCGCCTTTTATCTGAGCTTCGCGAACCAATCGCTTGCTTACGCAACGGTAGTTGCCCTGGGTGTGCTGTTCACTTGGTCCCTGGTTTCCCCAGGCACCCACCCCTATGGCTGGTCGTTCCGGAAATTTATCCGGCCCAAATTAGCTGCGCCCAAAGAACTAGAAGACCCGAGACCGCTGAAGTTTGCTCAGCAGGTCGGACTGGTGTTTGCGCTACTGGGAATTGTGGGCGGAATCTTTAGCGCTTCGCTACTTGCTGTGTCAGCGGCTTTCATTTTTATTGCAGCATTTCTAAATGCCTTCTTCGGTCTTTGCCTAGGCTGCCAGCTCTACCTATTGATTCGCAGGGTCGGGATTATTCGCTAGCGAAATAGCTTGCCTAATCGCCGACCTGGCGAGCTTTCGCTCACCATGGGCCTCGTAGGCCTCCCCGAGCTGGAACCAAAGCGTCCAGTCAGTTTGTCCAGCAGACTCTCCGTCAGTCAGCGCCTGCTGAATTCGCTCCAGCTCCTGTTTTGCCGACTCCTTAGTGGCCCTGCCGCTCGGGCGAAGGTCGAGATCAAGCCCCGGTATTTCAAGTTCAACTAGGCGCCGCCCAAGTCTTTGGGCCTTCAGCCCGAATTGCAGCTCCGCAAAAAGGGCCCAAAGCGCAACCAGGGGTAATATAAGAATGCCAAGACCCATCGCAATTGCTATAAGACTTGGCTCCCGAAGCAAGATGATGCCCCGGCCAATCAGGCTAAACACATAGAACAGAGTCAGGGCCAGCATCAAGCCAACCCAAATTTTGGTAATCATTTTCCTAAAACGTTCTCCAGACCGAGGGTCAGGCCAGTCGCAGATTGCGCAAACTCAATCGAACGAAGTAGTCCTAGAGAATAAGCCCTTGGGGAAGAAACGTCGTGCGAGATAACAAGCTGCTCACCGTCAGCGCCAAAGATTGTGTCCTGCTTGGCGGAAATTCCTTTTTGCCTGAGTGAGTGAATCGCAACGCCCGCGTGAACTTTTCCCCTGGCTGGTTGCCCCGAACCTGGAATCAGATCTTGCGGCATGCCTTTTCGTGCCTCGGCAATCAACTCAGCTGTCCGGATTGCAGTTCCGGAGGGTGAATCTATTTTTTGCTCGTGGTGGGCCTCGAGAATCTCGATTGAGTTGAAGTACTTAGCGGACATGGATGCAAACTGCTGTGCAAGCATTGACCCCACTGAAAAGTTTGGAACCACCACGACTGCCGCCTCGGGGTTACCAGTGAGAGCTTTGGACAAAACTGCCAGCTTTTGCTCGCTCCAGCCGGAAGTTCCAACAACAACCTTCATCTTGTTCTCAATGGCAAACAACACGAGTGATTCGGAAACCGAAGGGTTGGTGAAATCAACGACCACATCAGCCCCAAGCATCTGCTCCTTTGGGGACGAAGAATCAAGGGCGGAGTGCAGCTTTAGATTGCTATCTGCATTGACCAACTGCTTAGTAAGAGCGCCCATGCGCCCGGTGGATCCGAGTATCGAAACATGAATCATGTTAGAAAACCTATCAAGCTAGTTGTTCGAGTGCTTCTAAGTTAGGCCCAACTGCCACGAGAGACGATTTATTCGCAGCGATTCGGCTGGCAACGGCTTGAATTTCAGAGATGTCTATTTTTTGAAAACGCTGCAGAATCTGCTCAGTAGACAAGAATTCGCCACTGCCAATTTCTGCCGATAACAGTCGATTCATTCTGGCCAATGAGCTCTCATAGTGAAGAGCCAGCCCGCCGGTAAGCGAACCAAGCGCCAAGTCAAACTCGTCTTGACTCACACCGTTCTCGGCGATTGAGTGAAGGCCAGATTTCATAAGCTCAACAACCAGAGCGGCGTTCTCAGGGTTGGTTCCGGCGTATAGGCCGAAGTAGCCAGCATCGGCGTAGCCCTGCTGGTAAGAGTAGGTCGAGTAGGCAAGACCGCGTTCTTCCCTGATCTCCTGATAGAGCCTGGATGACATGCCGCCACCTAGGATGCTGCTCATCAAACCCACTGCATAGCGATCTGGGTCCATCCCTTTGATGCTCTGGTAACCAAGCAAAAGATTCGCTTGCGAAAAATCATGATTCAAGCTGGTAAAAGGCTTAGTCGCCGGCAGCTGAAAAGCAGATTGTGATCTGCGCTCATTCGGATTGGCTTTGGTATCTAGCCAACCAACCCTGGCTAGTTCTTGCTGAACTAGCTCAACAAGCAATTCGTGCGAGACTCCCCCGACAGCTGTCACCACAAGATTTTCTGGAACGTAGTGCTTCCGGTAGTGCTCAATAACCTGCTCGCGCGTCACAGCAAGGATGGTTTCCTTGGTGCCACCTATCGGCCTACCGAGTTCGTGCCCGGGCATTAGAGCACTTGCTAGCGCCTCATGAGCGAGGTCCTCTGGGTCATCTTCGCCCATAGCGAGTTCCTCGAGGATTACCGTTCGCTCAACATCAAAATCGTGTTGTCCAATTTTTGCCGCAGTGAACATGTCAAGAATTACATCCAAGGCCAATGGCAAGGCCGAGTTCATCACTCTCGCGTAATAGCTGGTGTACTCCTTGGCCGTGGCGGCATTCGAGGACCCGCCAACCGAATCAAACGCGACCGAAATATCCTTCGCGTTCCTACGTTCAGTGCCCTTGAACAATAAGTGCTCGAGAAAATGTGTAGAACCGAAGGTTCCGATCGACTCGTCCCTTGAGCCAACCGCCACCGATGCAGCGATTGCGACAGAAGGTGCGCCCGGAATTTCCTCACTTAAAATGCGAACACCGCTGGGCAGCACGGTTCTGCAAATCCGTGATGCCTCAGCGGTGAAGTCGCTTGAGTCTAAAAGACCTAGCTTCAATGACTACTCTTCGCTCGCTGCGTCATCCTCGATGACTGGCGAAAGTGACAACTTACCTCGGTCGTCAACCTTGGTGATTTCCACCAAGACTTTTTGGCCGACCGTGAGAACGTCTTCGACGTTCTCAACGCGCTTGCCAGCAGAGAGCTTCTTCAGCTCTGAGACGTGCAGTAGACCGTCTCTGCCTGGCATCAACGAGATAAAGGCACCGAATGTTGCCAGCTTCACAACGGTTCCAAGGAAACGTTCGCCAATCTCTGGCACGTGAGGGTTAGCAATAGCGTTGATAGCAGACTTGGCTGCATCAGCACTTGGTCCGTCGGTTGCGCCGATGTAGACGGTTCCGTCGTCCTCGATGGAGATATCCGCTCCGGTGTCTTCCTGGATCTGGTTGATCATCTTGCCCTTTGGTCCGATGACTTCACCAATCTTGTCAAGTGGAATCTTGACTGCGATCACGCGAGGGGAGAACTTGGATAGCTCATCTGGCTCGTCAATGGCTTCAGCCATGACGTCCAAGATGAACAAACGAGCTTCCTTCGCCTGAGTCAGCGCTTTGGCTAGCTCTGAAGACGGAATACCGTCAAGCTTGGTGTCCAACTGAATCGCGGTTATGAAGTTGCGAGTTCCGGCGACCTTGAAGTCCATGTCGCCAAGAGCATCTTCAGCACCCAGGATGTCAGTTAGCGCTGCGTACTGGGTCTTGCCGTCAACGGTGTCTGTGATCAAACCCATTGCTATTCCAGCAACTGGCGCACGCAATGGCACACCGGCATTTAGAAGTGCAAGAGTCGATGCACAAACAGACCCCATTGAGGTTGATCCGTTCGAGCTAAGAGCCTCTGAAACCTGACGAATTGCGTATGGGAACTCATCACGCGCTGGCAGTACTGGCATTAGAGCCCGCTCTGCCAAGGCACCGTGACCAATTTCGCGACGCTTAGGAGTACCAACACGACCGGTCTCACCGGTTGAATATGGTGGGAAGTTGTAGTGGTGCATGTAGCGCTTTGACTTCTCTGGAGTCAGAGCATCAAGCTGCTGCTCCATCTTCAGCATGTTCAGCGTTGTGACACCCAAGATTTGGGTCTCTCCGCGCTGGAAAATTGCTGAACCATGGGCCCTAGGTATAACTCCAACTTCAGAGTCGATTAGACGAATATCGCTTAGTCCACGACCGTCGATTCGGATTCCTTCTTTTAGCACCCTTGTGCGCATTGCCTTCTTGGCAACTGCCTTGTATGCGGCTGAGAACTGAGCCATGTCTTCTTCACTTAGCTTCGCGGCTAGTGCTTCCTTCACGCTCGACTTCAGTGCATCGTCAGCATCCTGGCGCTCTTGCTTATCGGCAATCTGGTAAACCTTGGCAACCTCGGCTCCGGCGGCTTTTTCAACAGCTGCTAGCACCTCGTCGGTGTAAGGCAAGAACACTGGGTAGTCAGCGGTTGGCTTCGCAGCCTGCTTGGCCACATCGTTCTGCGCCCTAACTAGTTCCTTGATAAATGGCTTTGCGGCCTCAAGTCCCTGAGACACGATTTCTTCGTTCGGCGCAACAGCACCACCGGCAATTAAATCCCAGCTGTTTTCAGTAGCCTCTGCTTCAACCATCATGATCGCAACATCGTCGCCATCGATAACTCGACCGGCAACAACCATGTTGAACACAGCGTTTGCAAGCTGTGAGTGCTTAGGGAAAGCAACCCACTGGCCATCAATCAGTGCCACGCGAACACCGGCTACTGGGCCGGAAAATGGCAAACCAGCTAGCTGAGTGGACATCGAAGCTGCGTTGATAGCAACTACGTCGTAAAGCTCATCTGGCTCAATCGACATAACGGTTACGACAACCTGAATTTCGTTGCGCAAGCCGTCAACAAACGAAGGCCTAAGCGGCCTATCGATCAAACGACAAGCCAAGATTGCTGCGGTGGATGGGCGACCCTCACGACGGAAGAATGAGCCTGGGATTTTACCCGCGGCATACATACGCTCTTCAACATCAATTGTGAGTGGGAAGAAATCGAAGTGATCCTTCGGCGCCTTTGATGCTGTGGTGGCTGAGAACAACATGGTCTCGTCGTCAAGATAGACAACCGCGGCACCAGCTGCTTGCTGGGCTAGGCGTCCGGTTTCAAAACGCACAACGCGCTTCCCGTACTTCCCGTTATCAATAACGGCTTCTGCGAATTTGATCTCTGGGCCTTCCATGGCCCCTCCTTATGTATCTGCGCAGCGCAAAGCCCGATCCACTTTCAGTGAAGTTTCGTGCGCGCTAGAGGTCGGGCCTTGCCCGATGAAGTGCTGATCGTCAGTAAAAAACTCTGGGTCTAGACCCAGAAACTTCCACCGAAGACCCGCATTCTAATCCTCGTTAGTACAAGCCTAACAACCAAAGAGTAAAAAGCCTAGTGATGAAAAACCCCGGCATTTCGGCCGGGGTTAGTCAAAATGTTCCTGGTGCCTGTCAATGAAAGCCAAAGCCTTCATTCAGCTTGCATAATCAGCCGATAAATGAGGCGCCGCCATTACGACAGCGCCTCAAAATCAACTAGTTGAGTAGGCCTTCTGCTTCCAGCCATTCCTGTGCTGCAGTGCTGGCCTGAGCCTTCTCGTCACCTTCGACACGGGTGCGAAGCGCGATGAGGTCCTCAGTGGTTAGTGCAGCTGAGATCGCATTCAACACCGCTGCCAGCTCATCGCTGTAGATGTCAGAGTTTAGAAGCGGCACTATGTTCTGTGCTGCAATCAAGTTCTCAGGGTCATCTAGCACGCGGAGCTTCTTAGCCACCAAGTCAGGTGAGGTGGTGTAGATATCAGCAACCTGAACTGCGTTGTCGACAAGTGCCTTGACGGTATCCGGGCCACCGAAGTCTTCGATTGGCACGAATGTCACGTCGGTGACTCCGTAGAAGGAGGCAAGACCGGGTAGACCGTAAAGAAGTTCAGCAAACTGCGGGCTGGCACCTAGAGAAAATGGTTCGATTTTTGCTAGATCGCCAATTGTTACAAGACCAAACTCTTCGGCCATTGCCTGAGTGACGACATAAGCGTCCTTGTCCTCAGCAGATGATGAGTTCAAGACCTGGAAGCCAGCTGGCACCTTGGTAGCAAGTTCAGCGTCTACCTCTTCGGTTG
>Ga0307966_1000784_pt1 | contig 25949 bp, 25 predicted proteins | sample OrgLakmetagen646_FD_203141 | JGI IMG/M metagenome (GOLD analysis project Ga0307966, IMG submission 203141) | Saline water microbial communities from Organic Lake, Antarctica - #646 | ecosystem: Environmental > Aquatic > Non-marine Saline and Alkaline > Saline | place: Antarctica: Organic Lake... | reverse complement strand
CATCATGGGTTTGATCTGCATCTGTTTTCCAAGAATAACATCTACCGGGATTTCTTTTATCCGCTCAAATCACTGGTGGGAGATCAGTTCAGGTTTTTCAGCATTAATGGAAAGCGAATCCGTTCAGAACGGAAATTTTACTTCGAAACCTGGACCCTCGAAAACCCGCCACATGGCGCAGAAGAAGTGTTTGAGAAAACTGTTCTATAGATCCAATACTGCCCTGCCTAATCGATGGCTTCCGTTTTTTCCGCTAAGATGATCAATCGCGAAGATGAGGTCTCATCAAACTCTTCGCCGCTGTAGCTGCCCCAAATCCCCCGAACAGACAGTCCCGACCGGTCCATAACGTCTTCAAACCACTCTCTGCCGTAAAGTTTTACACGTTCGGTAAACTCTTTTTGTTTTTTTAATTCTTTACCGCTGAACCGGATTTTTTTATAGACACACTCATTCTCGGTATATCTGTCGATCGTATAATCAATTCCCTGGTGGCTTCCGCTTTCACTGGGCACGAGCTCATTTTCAACTTTTTTTGAATTTAAATAGTCGATCAGGAAAAGCCCGTTTTCCTTTAGCATGCTGTTTATACTTCTGACTACCCGTTCATTCTCTTCATTATCAAGGAAATACCCAAAGGTCGTAAACAGATTCAGGGCCGCATCAAACGGACCTGCCAGCGGCTGACGCATATCCTGAACCAGAAATTTTACATTCTTCAATCCTCTTTCAGATGATATTCGGCGCGCCTTATCAATAGCCTGGGGAGATAGATCAAATCCGGTAACGTTGTACCCGCGTTCCGCAAGTGTGATGGAGTGGCGCCCCCTGCCGCACCCTACGTCAACAATCTTTTGATACGCTTCAATCGGAATTGCACGTTCGATGAGATCTGCAAGTTTTTTCGCTTCTTCTTCATTCCTGTACGCATACAAAAACTCGTATAGCGGACTATCGAACCACTCCTCAAACCAACTCATCTTTCCTGTGTATTTTATTTTTACAAAATTCCATTTAACCGCCAGGATAAGATAGTATGAGCAGCTCATAATATCACCTTTCTTATGTAATCTCTTCAATGGGCGGAAAACGGCTAATTTCCTTCCGATAAGTGATCATGTTTTTCTATCTTTGGCACAACTCTAAATGAACTAAATAATGTCTTTTACAGAAAAACTCACGCGCTCCATACAGTCTTCCAATTCGGTGTTGAGCGTAGGGCTTGATCCGGATCCCGACAGGATTCCACTTCCATTGCGACAGCAGATAAACGACACTTACGATCTTGTTTTTGAGTTTTGCCGGCGGGTCATCGAATCTACTAAATCTGAGGCTGCGGCCTACAAGCCTAACCTCGCATTCTTTGAAGCACTTGGCACCGGCGGCTGGGAAGTGATGGAGTCCTTGCTGGATATCATCCCAAATGGAAAAATAATTATTGCTGATGCGAAACGGGGGGATATCGGCACCACCGCTGAAAAATATAAAACCGCATTCTTTGACCGGCTTCAGGTAGACGCCATCACCCTGAACCCTCTGATGGGCATGGAAACGCTCGATCCGTTTCTGAATGACGGCTCTAAAGCCGTATATGTGCTTACAATGACATCAAACCACGGAGCCTCCGATTTTTTACAGAAGCCAATACAGGGAAGGCTCACGCTCGGTGAATATATTTCCGAAAAGCTGAAGAAAAAACAAGAGAATTCTGCGGCACGCATTGGCATGGTTATTGGCGCTACCCAAACCGACAGGGCCCGACAGATTTTAGGTGTAAACCCCGATGCTCCGCTTCTGATGCCAGGGATTGGAGCTCAGGGTGGAGATCCCGCGCTGCTAAAGGAATTGTTAGACAATCACAAGGGACTACCACTCATAAACTCCTCGCGGGCTATTCTTTATGCAGGAGAAGACAATGAAAACTGGGAAGAGCTGGTGGCCGTTAAAGCGTCTGAAACCCGGCTGCTGCTGGACCCCATCACGCAAAATTATAAAGTTCAGGAATGAAAGAAGTTATTCTCTACACAGATGGTGCATGCAGCGGAAATCCCGGCCCGGGCGGTTGGGGCGCACTGCTCATCTGGAACGGCACTGAAAAAGAACTGTCAGGCGGTGAACCGGACACAACTAACAACCGAATGGAAATGAAAGCCATTATTGAAGGACTCCGTGCGCTGAAGGAAAAGTGCCACGTGAAAATTCATAGCGACAGCGCGCTGATCATCAATGCATTCAATCAGAACTGGATCCAGAACTGGCAAAAAAGGGGGTGGAGAAAATCCAACAAAAAACCGGTGGAAAATCAGGACCTTTGGAAAGAGATGCTGAAAGTTATGTCGCCACATAAAGTTGATTGGATTAAGGTAAAAGGCCACTCCACGAACGAGCTGAATAACCGGGTTGACGGAATCGCCGTTTCCGCATCAAAACAGTACTTTTGATTCCATAGCAACGACATAAATATCACCCTATGAGACCTTTAAAAATTGGATTTATTGGTTCTGGATTCATTGCCCGATTTATTGCTAAGGGCATGATTCAGGTCAGGCATTGTGAACTGTCTGCGATTTATGAGCGGTCAGATGCCGCGCAGCTTGCCCAGTATGCAAGAGAAAATCAGCTTGGCGATCCTTTGATTACCAGTTCAATCAAAGAGATTGTGGAGGCCAGTGATGCCATAGCTATCCTGACACCTAATTTTGCCCGTGTCTCAACGATGGAGAAGATTGCCAATGCCGTGGGCGCCGGCTCAGTTCTGACCGGTGTGATTTGTGAAAAGCCGTTAGGCCGTAATGTGGAGGAATCGCGCCGGATGGTCCAACTGGCCCGCGAAGCCGGCTTGAAGACAGCATATTTCGAAAATATGCTCTTCATGAACGCGATTAATAATGGCCTTGAACAGCTTCAGCCGCAAATGGAGTCTATGGGCGGGTTGATGATGTCACGTAGTACTGAAGAACACGCGGGCCCTCACAGCTCCTGGTTTTGGGATCCCACAAAACAGGGAGGCGGGGCGATGTCTGACATGGGTTGCCACAGCGTTGCCGTTTGCCGCCACATGCTCACTCCGCCCGGAAAAGATCCTTCTTTTTTAAAACCGATATCCATGCAGTGCGACATGAGCCTGCTGAAATGGGGCCAACCGGCATACCGCAAGCAGCTTCTGGATAAATTCGGTGTAGACTATTCTAAAACACCGGCCGAAGATTTTGCCACGGGAATCATCACGTTTAAAAATCCGGAGACAGGTCAGATTCTGAAAGGGCAGTTTACCGATTCCTGGATGTTTGATAAACAGGGGCTCCGCCTGTCGATGGACGGACTCGGGCCCGGATATGCCATGGAAGTGAACACTCTGATCTCCCCGTCTGAAATATTCATTGGTGATGAAGCTGCCGAGGCCGTTGCCAACTCAGAGGCTGCGCTCGAAAAATCGACGTCAACCAGAGGTTTGCTCGCCATTCAGCCTAACGAGGCGGATCTATACGGATACACATCTGAGATGAGAGATGCGGTGACTGCATTCCTGGATGATCGAGACGGTACACTCACCTGGGATTACGGACTTGAAATTTCCCAGCTTGTGCAGGCTGCTTATTTATCGGCTGAGGAGAAGAAAACGATCGACTTGACCAACCCTGATACAGTGAGAAGACTGGATGGTTTCAAATCGAAAATTTCCCGTGGACAGGGTGCCAGCGTTTTATTTTAAATTTCAGAATTGACCGCCAATTCCCGCTTCGCGAAAAGTTTCATCAATTATGTCTTTCCCAGCGGATTCCTGATCCATGACAGCTTTGATGGAGCTAATGAACTCCTCTGGATCATCGGGCGATATGAGTATCTGCTGGTCGTCTTTGGTCACAATAAGAACCGTCTTCTTGCGATGGGTTACGTACGCTTTGTAGTGGTTAAGGATGCTATTCTTAAAATTCCCGATATACCCGAACACGCCTCCTATTCCCAATAGCCTGATGGATCCCATCATTACTATAGGCTTATTTTCAACCCTCTCGATATCTCTAAGCCTTATATTTTTTGACCAGCCAAGTCGTACTATTTGGAGCTCACCGTTCTGTATGCTGTATCCATAAACTCCGAATGCAGCACACAATAGGATGAACCCCCAGTTAAAGATGATGACTATCGGGCTGCCGAGTGCATATCCTAATCCAATCAGAAGGACCAATATACCAGTGGTCATCAAAATAAGCAGCATGTCCCAGGGAGAGCGGAAGCGGGTGCGTGAGTTTTTCATGATTTCAACCGTTATGTTTACGTTAGATCTGTTTCAAGCCCAATATAAAATCTATACTCTGTTTGATGTTCAGGGCTCACATCATGCCCGGCAGTATAAGTGATACAATTTCTGCTATTATGATTGATCCAATGAAACCCACCCAGAGCCTTGTGCCTTTTAAATTCGAATTTATTTTAAAGGCATTAAACAGCAGTACAAAAAACCAGATCAGGAATATCAAGCTGATTATTCCAATTGCAACCAGCTGGTAGAATTCGGTGTCCTGAAGAGAAAGCAGCTGTTCAACAGACTTTACATTCGGCTCAAGCAGCTTGGCTGGCAGGATGCTAAGAAGGAGCGGAACCCGGGAGACAGCCACTGCACCGGCAATATCTATCAGGCGAATGGGTGACTGAAACAGCCTGGCAGCTCCAAACATACAGATCACCAGACTTCCCCAGGCGATCAGGATGTCAAAAACCGGGGTTACCCAGGATGACACCGAGGGCACCAGATGCATGTCTATTGCGCCATCAAACCGGATATCCAGCATATACCCGGCTGGAATGTGGATCGCCAGAATAATCAACCCGGCGGTTAGTATGCGCTCTCCTCCGAGAAACAGAAATGGATTGAAGATCCAAGTGCTAAGTTTCTGCTTATCATTCGTCTGATTCATCTTCCAGCAGATTAATTTTTTCAATTAAATCATTGAGATAGTTACGCACGCTTGGGTAGCTAAGGCCCATCTCTTTTGCCATCTCCTTCAGGCTCCCACTATTTTTCACAAATGAAAGTACAAACCCAAGCTCATCTTCATTGAGCATCAAAAGCACGGGGAGCTCATAAAATCCCTGTACTACTGTTTCACAATCGGGGCAGCTTAGAGATTTCACGTTCAGTCCGCCACCACAGCTTGGGCAGTTGACCGGCAGTTGATTTGTCTGTTTACTCATTCAGTTGATTCATTTTATTTAAAAAAAAATAAATAAAATTTAACTACAATTCAATTTTATTTCAAAATAAATGAATTATCTTTATACCCTAATAAAAAAACCGGTGATCGTCTGAGACAACCACCGGCTGGTTTTGTTTTTATAATAGTAATTTCTTACTCAGCCTGTCATCCAGGCCTTTGAGATAAAGGCAGTATTTACTGCCCCACAAAAAAGAGGGCATTTGCAAAAAGCAGTTTTCCGTCTTCCCAAAATCCCCGAAATAGCGGATTATCCACCATATAAATAACCTCTCCCGATCCAACGGATTGAACACCAAACGAAAGGCTCCCCTCAAGATTCTGTTTTGCCAACTGACCCGCAAAACCGCTCATGTGAGCGTCTGTCCGAATCGTCCCGACATTCCAGCCGCTTGCGAGATACTCAAATGCAGAGGCGTCTGTTTTCAGGGAGTAGTAGTCCGAATCGTAACCATAGGCCAGCGGATGAGTATGGTCAAGCGTTGTTCTGAAAATAGAACCCGGTGTGCTGCTCATTGCACGCATACGACTGCTTTCACCATATGTCCGAAGTTTCGATTCCTCATCATCACCCTCTTCTTCTGATAGTGACTTCATGGATATCTGAAAGGCGTCTATTCCGGAAATTGCAGAAACGGCATTATCAATTGCAATCAATTTTCCGCCGGATCTTACCCAGTCAGTCAGCTTACTTTGAGCGTTATCATTCAGCATTTCGGTATAGTAGCCGCTGGGCATCACAATTGTGTTGTAATCATTTAGATCCACGCCGCCAAACTGTTGGGTATGGAAGAGTGTGGCGGGATAGTTCAGCTGCTGATCGAAAAAGTGCCACACCTCACCGGCGGCAAGGGAAGATATTCCGTCACCCATAAACACAGCAATAACTGGTTTTTCAATGTAGGCGACATCTGATGAACCAAAATCAGATCCTTCCTGCACATAGCCACTGGCGGCACCATGCAGTGAGCGGCCAAATTTTGTAGCCGCTTCACGGACTATTTCATCAAATCTGTCGCTCATGAATTTATTACTCGCCCGGGTTATCACAAGTGCCCCGCGCTCAAACTCTTTACTGTCTACCTGAAATGGCACGGTGCTGAATCTGCTGTTCACTCCCATTTTAGTTATCTCAGCCAGGAAACGGGCAGCGTCCATTGATCCCCACTCTGCAATATAAGCATACGGCGTTTCAGCCCCGGTGTACTCAGAATTCCAAAAATCTTCAGCCGATATCTCATCTTCCGGCTCGATTCGGCGTTCGGTTGCATACCCTGATAGCCCAAACCGGTAATGAGCTTCCCATGCCGTGATATCGTAGGTCAGGGAATCGGAGAGTGCCGGGTCCGGTTCAAAAAATACCCGTGCAAGCTGTGATTGTGGCTGATAAGCACTGATAATAATATCATCTTCCTCTACAGAAAACCGCTCTGTTTCACCGCTCGCGTAGTTATAGCCGTCAGCCTGCTCAGAATCCCCTGCCCGTCCATACCGGATCTGCTGGTTATCAAGAAATGTGAGCAGATTATAGATCTTATCAGGATCATTGCCGGCCCTTACAACATATGTTTTATATTGTCCGGCCGGATTTTCAACGGCGTTGTCAAAATACGTTTTAAACTCGCTCACGACACGCTCTGCATTATTTGAGGTAACCTCTACTGTCGAGATTCCGGTAACGGTGTGATGCGTCAGCCGGTCTTTTAGCGTGAGTGTATCTCCATCTTCCGTCATGACAGCAGCCCCGCCTGAAGGTCCTCCGGCCTGCTCATAGGTCATGCCGATAGCGCCGTTAAATGTGGGCCAGGTATCTCCATAGCTCGGATAAAAGAGATCAAAACGCTGCTTTGTAAAGTAAAGCCAGCCCGCTTCATCAAAATATGACGTATGATTTTCGCCGATTGTGGTCTGAAATTCACGCTGCCAGTCTGTGATAGCCTCGTGAAAAGGCTCCGCTGCCGGTGCAAAATAATACGGAGAGTTGTACCCCTGCTCATGAAAATCTACATGAACATGCGGCATCCACTCTTTATAAATAGCAGCACGCGCCTGCGATTCCTGCTGTGTTTGCCACGCCCAGTCGCGGTTCAGATCAAAATAGTAGTGGTTGGACCTGCCGCCCGGCCACGGTTCATCGTGCTCGCGCGATTCCACATCAGGATTATACTCACTACCCGTAATTCCCCGAAACCAGTTCACATAGCGCTCTCTGCCGTCCGGATTCACCATCGGGTCCATCACTACAACTGCGTTTTCCAGCCAGCCCTCAGCTTCACTGTTACCAGGATCAGCCAGCTGATAGAGCGTGTTCATTGCCGCCTCACTGCTCGACGTTTCATTACCGTGAATATTGTAGCTTAACCACACGATCGCTTTCCTCCGGTCCGTGGGTTCGCCCTCCATCAAACCGGTCAGCTTTAAATTGTTTGAACGGATTTCCTCAATATTCCGATGATTTTCAGGTGACGTAACAACCAGATAAACCAGTTCACGATGTTCATAAGTTTCTCCGTATGCCTCGATGATTACCCGGTCGGAGTTTTCTGCCACATGGCGAACGTATCCTACCACTTTATGATGGGGAGTGTAGCGATCACCCAGGTCATACCCCAGGTATTCGGACGGACTTTGAAGCTGTGCAAAGGCTGAATGAACAACCATGCCTGAAAAGAGAAAGATAAAAGAGATTACATACCGTAGTTTCATAATTATTATGCCGTGGATTTGATTTTTTTCGGAGCTACAACTTAATTAAAAGCCTTCTCTGCTAAAAGTACCATTTTCTACAGGTTACTATACCCAGGCAAATTCATTACGAACTGTTAAGACAGCATTAATATCCCTCTGTTCAGATGTCATATCGTGCTACTGAACCTATTAAAAGCCATTTTTTTCAAGAATAATTATTTATGATGAACTATGGGAATCTGCAGATAGTTTGATTAGCTGACAATAGAACGACTCCACATAACTTAGGCTATCAGTTTATGAACACCCGAAAACTTTCGGTGCTATCCGGACTATTTATTTTCGCAACCACCCCGTTTCTTTCCTGGTTCGTAATTTCAGGTGCTGACAGGGAAGAAAGTCAGCAAAGTGAAACGGAGGCTGCTCCAGTACTCATTATGAACTACCGGATCTACATCTGATTACAACAGCCGCAGCGCCTTTAACTATTCCCGATTCATTTGCTAAGCACGTAACCTCACCCCACCTGCCGCCGCTCTCATTTCGCGAATATCTTCAATTCCGCGAATCAATCAGTATTGAACCCAAAAAGCTTGGGGAGATTGTATCCTTTCACAAAGAATTTTCGCAAGGAATTTCCGGCCTTTTTCAACCTATCCCGCCATTTCGCAGATATTTAGCCGGTGGTACGCTCCTATCACCGAATGACGAAGAACACCGCTATCCGGGAACACTCGGCGGAGAACGTCGCGTCAGTATGTTTCTTGAATCTGCTCTTCCTGCTATTGCGGGTATTGACTACCGATCGGTTACAAAAATTAAGCTGCTTTTGGCAATTATCATACGTCAAGGGCCTCTTAAACCCAACATTTCGGATTTGGCCCGATTCCTTGATGTCAGTCGTGATTCGGTCTATGCGTGGCTTACTTTACTTGAAAAAACAGGACTTGTTCACAGGATTTGGCTCAACCGTACAGGCAATACCAAACATAGGAAACCTGACCTCATTCTCCCCGGCGAGCCGTCTATGCTGCAATTTGCCGGCAACAGACCCAAGTCAAACTCTATCCAGCTTACATTTTTGATCAGCCAGTTTCAGAATGCAGGATTTAGTTGTTCACTCCACAAGTCGGGAGCCGTGTACCTGAACGGAATGACGATTGCGACGGGTGATAAAGACCATCCACTCCCCAAGGTCACCGATGGCTCTCACCCGCTCCTTGCCGCTGCCAACCTTGAAATAGGATCCGACAACAGAATTCCTCTCTGGATGTTTGGGCTGCTCTATTGATTCTAATCTAAAAGTGATCATCTGATCGGGCGCTGGCGGAATCTTTTAGTTTTAGAACAATATGTATGCCCCTTAGCATTGCATAAGCGAGGTTCACATCAAACAGTTACAGTCTTTAATGCCATAAGTGCCATTAATGTTATTAATGTTATATTTGAATCCTCCATCACTGTAATAACGAGTAAGCAGTAAATAACCACCCTCATAAAAGTATAATAAAGTTAGTTAGGGCGTACATCAAGGACACCGCTGCCCGGCAATCTCTCCGTCGGCTGACGTGTGACTTTTTTTTGAATAATTTAAAAAATTATTAATCGAACTGAGGTTATTAAAGTATTTTTGAGCCACTCAAAACATCCTCTTTTTTATTCGGTGTATTCGTCCCATAAATCTATTCCCTTTTATTTGGGGCAAACCGGTTTTTGATTTCGCTATAGAAGTAGAATCAGCAGGCATGTTCTTCGCTGCTGTCGATTCAAGACTTTAATTATTCTGAATTGACAGCCCGATCTATTCATTCAACTTGCTGTTTCCAGATAGCCTATAAAACACATGACATCAAGGGCTGTGAACAATAAACCGAAATCAAAAAAATAGACTCATGAAACACCTATTATTTAAACTTTACCGACCGTGGTTGCCATTCTGCATGGTCTTAGCCACCGTATTAGCATTTTCGGCCTGTAGCGATAATGTAAATTCAAATCTTTAGGAATCGCTGGAACTGTTTGCCGGGCTTGAAGAAATCCCTGAAGCGTCGAACACCAGTGTTACGGTCAACCGGGCTACCGGCGAGAGCAACGGATGGTTTCAGATCGAAATTACCAATACAGAAAACAATCCCTTTATTAGCAACGGAACATATGAGGCATACTGCCTGGAGTGGAAGAAAACTCTTCGCTCAAATAACGACACCCACCAGGGAGTAAAATGGTTTGCCACTAACAGCAATGACAAATGGAAACCGCTAAATTATTTCTTCAGCTTACGGGAAGGCCTCAGGTCTGACTATCCCAATTTGACAAACCGCGAGGTACAGGCCGTTGTTTGGGTTTTAGCCGGACATATGGAGATAGCCCCTGAATTTGATGTTCTTTCACTTGCCGTCGATGAACTGCCCTCCAGACTGAGAAGCAACGGGGCCGTGAATATCAACCGTGAAAGGGTAGCTGAAATTGCATCAAAAGTCATCAATGAATACGATACAGCTACTATCCCAACCAGTGGAACGGTGGGGCAAACAGCCAGTGACGAGCAGGATATTTTCGTTCCGCCCAATATGGTATTCAAATTTACCGGCCCCGTTTATGATATTACCGCACAGCCCAATGGAAGCATTCTCGTCGCTGACTTTGCAACCATTAAAGAGATTCGAAATAATGGAGTACATGAAATTATTTCACTGCCTACGATAGAGGGACCGGATGCATTTGGTGCGAGTGCCGTAACACCCATCAACGGTCTGAGTTCAATTGGCGGCGGCAGTTTTTTCGCATCCAGAGGCGGACTTGATAGCGCTCTCGGGGCCGCACTCTTCAGCGCATCGCCGGGTAATAGCAAAATCATCGGAGATATTGAGACATATACGCTTGGAGATTGGCCCGATGGAGATCCCGGACAAGCACCGGACTGGATCGACTTTAGATGTGAACCTCCGGGTGGTTACACGGCCGGACCACAAACAAATCCCTACCATCTGATGGCATTGTCGGGTAGTGAGGTTCTTCTTGCAGATGCGGCAGGAAACACACTTCTCTATATTAAGAAAAATGGCACTATTGAAATTGTCGCTACATTCGACCCGATAAATGATCCCGATACCGGAATCCCGCTTGTCCAGTTTCCGCTTGAGGATGGAACCGAGTGCCCGGTCGAACCGGTACCTACGTCCGTGGCTGTTGGAGACGATGGAGCATATTATGTTGGAGAACTTACTGGTACCACAGCTGAAAATCTTGCCGGTTCTGCATCACCTGAAGGCCTGGCCAGCGTATGGAGAATTGAATCCGGTTCCAGAGATATTACCTGCCCGTCTGACAACTGTACAAAAGCTGTAACAGGCCTCAACTCGGTGATTGACCTTGAGTTTGGACCGGACGGATATCTCTATGTCGTTGAGTTCGACAAAAACGGATTTTTTCCAGCCGTTGTATTCAACGACCTCGGATTTGGAACCATCAAAAAATGTGATGTGTCTGCAGATTCCTGCGAAATTGTAGAAGGCGGCCTCGTACTGCCGGGCGCTATTACATTTGATAAGTGGGACAACCTGTGGCTTGTGGATAACGTTTTTGATCCAACCATCCGAAGAGTTAAGTGATGCGCTGAACTGATCAATTGAACCTGACGAAGGAGAAAAAATGGCATGGGGCTTATATAAAAGTTCCATGCTTTTTTTATGGGGTTTATTTTTATAAGCAACTGATTATTTCCCGATACAAAATCGCGAAAATATCGAATCGAGCACGTCTTCATTGGTGATTTCACCAGTGATGGTTCCCAGATCCTTCAACGCTGCCCGGAGGTCAATCGATAGAAAATCACCCGTCATACCCTGGTCCAGTGCTGTGATTGCCCGCCGTACATTTTCACGGGCTTTTTGGAGGCTGTCGCGATGGCGCGATGAGGTTACCAGGAGACTGGATGTATCGTAATCCTTGTTTTCGAGGGCTCGTTGTTTCATCAGCTTTTTCAGCTCACCAATATTCTCTTCTTCGAGGGCCGATATTTTCAGATCAAACTGCATGCGCTCCTCTTCAGATTGCTTGGCCAGATCCAGTTTTGTTCCAATCAGCACAAACGGGGTTTGCAGGGCCCGTTTTTGAAAACCGGCAATCTCTTCCCGCTCTGACGGCTCCATCGGCAGCGACAAATCTTTCAGATAGACCACCAGATCAGCCTGCTCAAAGGCTTTTTGCGATCGCTTCACACCTTCGGCTTCAATTATGTCCTCTGTTTCGCGTAAACCTGCCGTATCAATGAGTTTAAAAAGAAGCCCTTCATAGCTCCAGTCCGCATCAATCGTATCACGGGTGGTGCCGGCAATCTCGGTGACGATGGCACGCTCGCTCCCCACCAGCGTATTCAGCAGCGTAGACTTCCCCGCATTCGGCCGGCCAATAAACACCGTTTTCACGCCATCCTTCACCAGGCGGCCTGTTTCATAGGTATCCAGCAGACGGCCAATCTCCTCATCCAGATCAGACAGCAGCTTGCGAAGCTGCTCTTTATTGGCAAACTCCACGTCCTCTTCTATAAAATCGAGCTCCAGCTCTACCATTGCGGTAGCATCAATAATTTGCTGACGGAACGTTTTAATATGCTTCCCAAGCCGACCCTCGAGCTGTTGATGGGCAGCGTCCACTGCCTTAATGCTTTTGGCGTGAATCAGGTCGGCAACCGCCTCAGCCTGGTCCAGATCAAGTTTTCCGTTCAAGAATGCGCGCTGTGTAAACTCGCCCGGCTCCGCTCCCTTCACGCCCTGCTCCAATATTGTTTCCAGTACCGACTGTGTGACGAGTACACCGCCATGGCACGAAATCTCAACTGTATCTTCGCCGGTATAAGATTTTGGAGATTTAAAAACCGTTGCCAGCACCTCGTCAACAACCCGTCCGTCTCTTTTGATGATCTTCCCGAAATGAATCGTGTGGGAGTCAACGGTCGTCAGATCTTTACCTTTAAAACAGCTCTGCACTTTTTGGATGGCATTTTTTCCGGATACACGGATCACAGCAATCCCGCCTTCCCCTATGGGTGTAGCAATTGCGGCGATGGGCGGATGGTGTAATATAGCTGGCAAGAGTTCGGTTTATTTTAAACTTTGGTTTTACTTTTTTCACCTAAAAAAGTAAGCATTTACTGATTCAAAATTTATCTACTCTAACATTTAATGATAATAGTTATATATTTTATACGGTTATAAATATTACATACTTAACTTATGGCTTTAAGTATCAAAAATAAGGAAGTGGATCGATTAGCACGGGATTTAGCAGAAATCACGGGTGAGAATCTTACCGAGGCAATTGCAAAAGCTCTTAAAGAACGGTTAGAGCGTGAAACCGGACGAATGCATAAAAATACAGTTCGTCAAAAAATAAATCGCATTCAAAAAAGAGTTTCCCGCCTTATAAAACTCGATAATCGATCAGATGAAGAGATATTGGGCTACGATAAAACAGGATTACCAAATTGATCTGATGGTTCTTGACACTTCAGTAATTATCGCAATTTTTCAAGATAAACCGGAAGCACCCCGGTTTATTACAAATATTGAGAATGCGACTGTTCTTCGAATTTCTGCTGCAACTCTTATTGAAACAGGGATTGTGATGCATTCCAGGTATGGAGATGCAGGTGATATTGAAGTAGATCAATTCATTCATCATTTAAATGTGAAAGTCACACCGGTTACACTCGATTAAGCAGAAATTGCCAGGGAGGCATATCGCGAATACGGTAAAGGCAACCACCCGGCAGGGTTAAATTTTGGGGACTGCTTTTCTTATGCTCTTGCTATTTTAACTCAGGAAGAACTCTTATTTAAAGGTGATGACTTTACAAAAACGGATCTTAATACTCTCTGATTTATAGAAGGCTTTACAAAACCGTGCCTTTGCCAGATTTCGTCGTTATCGTGAAATTGAAATCCTCACGTATAGTAAATACGCTCCGGCTCCAATGTCACTCTGGCCTTGAAATATGAGAAAATCCCTGATTTTGTAAAGCCTTCTTATAGATTATTGTTTACATTTTTAATTCTGTTCTTCATCTTTACATCACACACATTCAGGATAATAATTGACAGAGCATACGATAAAACACAGAGGGTCAACCGCTTTGATAACGAGTGAATTAAGATGACAAAAATAAAGACTACCGGCTTACTTTTAGGCATTACAGGTTTTTGCATCCCACTCTTCTTCTCCTTCTCAGGGCTCTCGCTTGCCGGTCATTTGGCGATGAGTATTTTTCTGATGGCCGCTGTATTCTGGATGTTCGAAACTATCCCCATCTACTCCACATCCATCCTTGTTATATTCTCACAGGTACTGCTTCTCAGCACCGAAGGCATCATTGATTACTCCGGAATTGCCGGGTACGATCCTCTGCCCTACACCCGGTTCATCGGTACCCTTGCCAATCCTATCATCATTCTTTTTCTGGGCGGATTTGTCCTCGCGGATGCATCCGTTAAATATGACTTCGACAAAAATCTGACGCGGATTCTTTTGAGCCCGTTCGGAAATCGCACGTCTACAATCATACTTGGGCTGATGGCGGTCACCGCGGTCCTCTCCGCTTTTATGAGTAACACAGCTACAACCGCAATGATGATAACCGTTATCATTCCAATTATTGCAAAAATAGACCCCGGTGATCCTGCCCGGATTGGTATTGCGCTTTCCGTACCCTTCGCCGCAAATATTGGTGGAATCGCCACGCCCATCGGAACCCCGCCTAATGCCGTTGTTATCGCCGCGCTGAATCAGCAAGGCCTTTCTGTTGCCTTCGGCAGCTGGATGATATACGCACTACCTCTAGCCATTGTGATGCTTTTTGTGGCCTGGCAGGTTCTCCTGAGGCTTCATCCGCCCGCCACAGAGTTTGTATCGCTCGATCTGGATTCGAAACTTCAGAAATCCTCCCATGCCATCCTTCTTTACATAACGTTTGGAATAACTGTTTTACTTTGGGTGACCGAAGGTATTCATGGCATTAAAAGCAGTATAGTGGCGCTGCTGCCTGTTGTAGTCCTCACGCTCTCATCCGCGTTCAGCAAGCAGGATATAAGAAAACTGCCCTGGGAAGTTCTCTGGCTGATTGCAGGAGGTATAGCGCTTGGCATTTCTATGGAAGCCACCGGGCTTGCAGGTTGGCTGGTAGGCGGTATCGCCTGGGGTAATCTCTCATCCCTGATGGTACTGGTTGTTTTCGGAGCGGTTGCGTTGATTATGTCCAACTTTCTGTCTAACACGGTTACCGCCTCTCTTCTCATTCCGCTGGCGCTTACCCTTGTCACATCCGGAGCACTGGAAGGCGTTTTTGGTATGTTGATGGTAGGCCTTGTTATTGCGCTTTCCGCAAGTTTTGCCATGATCCTCCCAATCTCAACGCCACCAAATGCCATCGCAGAGAGTACAGGAGTTCTTAAAACCAAGCACATGCTGCTTTCAGGGTCTATTATCGGAATTATAGGCCTTACACTCGTATTACTTCTCTCCGTCTTTTACTGGCCCAACGTCATTTAAACTTTATCTGCTATGAAAAATAAAATTTACATATTTGTTGTTGAGGACGAACCGGAAGTATTGGATGCCATTGTCAGGGATCTGGAGGAGTTTGAGACCACATTTCCGATCGAGATGGCCGATTCTGCTGAAGAGGCCCGTGAGCTTATCGACGCATTAATTAATGCCGGTAATGAGATCGGCGTAATCCTGTGTGATCATGTGTTGCCCGGGCAGAACGGGGTTGATTTGATGGTGGAGATGCAGAATGACCCGAAAACAAGCCGTGCCCGAAAAGTTCTCATAACGGGTCAGGCCGGACTGGACGAGACGGTTCGGGCGGTAAATGAGGCCGACCTTCAGCACTACATCGCCAAACCCTGGGAAAAAAGTGACCTTGTTGAACCCACACGCAAATTTATGACCGACTATGTGCTTAAATGGGCCAACAACCCGATGGAATATATGAGCGTTCTTGACGGCCAGCGCATTGCCGATTACATTAGAAAAGGGAAAGGCATCACAGATAATTAGCCGATGAAATTCAAATTCGGAACACAGTGGCTTGAAGATCGAACGCAGGTAACAAAGCTCATTCAGCGGATGCTTGATGACACTGGTTCCTCAAATCGGTTTTTGAAGAAGACACAAAAAGGAGTTGAGTTATTCAGAGAAGGCGATGAGCTTCAAAGCATATACATCCTGCTTGAAGGTGAGGTGGTGCTCCATAAGAAGAAACCCCACACCGACACAAATTTCCCTGTATTGGAACTGGAATCCGGTTCAATAATCGGCATCATAGCGTATACTACCAATAAGCCGTCCCTAACGACGGCCATTACCACAGAACCATGCACCATTCTGGAAATCCCCGATGTAGAGCTCAAACAGCTGATTGCAGATTCACCGGGTATGCAGGACTATTTCGATGAATTGATCCTCGCAAATCTGCTTGAACGATTCAGGGGAACCATCATCCTGCAGATGAAGCTCGATTCAGTGAATCAACGGCTTCAGAATGAACGGAATGAACTGAAAATAGCCTACCATGATCTTCAAAAAGCTCAGGAACAGCTGATCTACCAGGAGAAAATGGCAACCCTTGGCCAGCTTGTGGCGGGATTTGCGCACGAGGTTAATAACCCTGCGGCATCACTGCTCAGATCTGCAGAAACACTTGAAGAACGTATCACAGGGCTCATAAACGGCTATAGTGTTGATTCAGGCAAACAGGATACAATACAGGAATTTTATGAATCAGGTAAAAGAGCAGGGTATCCCGACACTAAAACAATTCGTAAGCGGACTGCGGAGCTTGAAAAGTTTTTTCCTGACGCCCGAAAACAGCAGCTCAGATTGATGGCTCAATTTCCTGATTCACTGGTAACCATCCTGAAAGAGAAGGGCATTTCAGAGAGCGATGAACTGGAGTATTATCTAAACTATTTTGAGATGGGAAAGATGTTTCAGAATGTCTTATCGGCCGGTAACCGTATTTCAGGAATGGTTCAGAGCCTGAAGAGCTATAGCCGAAGCGATTCTGATCATAAGTGGGAAGAGATCGATATCCGGGAGGGAATACACGACACGCTACAGCTGACAAGCAACCGGATCAAATATTACGACATTCATATCGAATTGGATGACGTTCCGACCATCAGGGCAAATGCGGCAGCTCTGAACCAGGTCTGGACTAACATTATTCTAAACGCTGCCGACGCAATGGGGAAAAACGGGTCTCTGGCAATTCAGTGCCAACAAAGTGACGGGCAAATAGTAGTCACCATTGAGGATTCAGGCCCTGGCATTAAAGAAGAGAATCTATCCAAAATTTTTGAATCTAATTTCTCTACCAAAACATCAGATGTGAAATTCGGGCTCGGAATTGGCCTCTCCATTTCAAAAGACATCGTTGACCAGCACGGTGGAACCATCTCAGCAAAAAACTCTGACACCGGGGGGGCAGTATTTACTGTGTGTTTGCCTATTTAGTAGAGTGGTTGTCAGATAGTCTTAAATTTTTGGCTACCCTCTCAATTCTTTTTTTCTAATTTCAGAATCGTGCTGACTTTTCTGCTACTATACTCAATTCACGATCCAACCCGCTAATCACGTCAATGACTGTCTCTACAGCTCCGAGATAAAACTCCGGGTTTATGTTTTCATATATATCCGTGGGGGCATGATAATGAGGGTGATCTTCAACTCCGAAGTAGATGAACGGTATCTCTTTTTGGTGAAACGGCCCGTGGTCGGAAGAGAGGGTCCAGTTTTGATCCCAATCATCAGAATCGTATCCAAACAAGACGGTTACGGGGGCGCCATTCGTGTACTCTTCAATCAAAGGTTTAAGGTACGGGTAGTGATATGTACCAACAGCATACAGTTCATTCTCAAAATTGGTGCTGATCATGTCCATGTTTATGTTGATTACAATCTTATCAAGCGGCACCGGCGGATTTTCTGTAAAATATCGAGCGCCGGCAAGCCCCTTTTCCTCAGCATCGAATCCGACAAATATAATGCTGTTATCGGGTTCGTTTTCGCTGAACCAGGCCGCAGCCGCCATCAACCCGCCAGTCCCTGATGCGTTATCATCTGCACCGTTGTAAATAGTACCGTCCCGGCTTCCCAGGTGATCATAGTGAGCCGTCACCACAATGTAACGTTCCGGGTGGTCAGCTCCTTCAATGTAACCCACGATATTGACTGCGGTTACCGTATCTGTTGACTGGCCGTTCGACACTGCCTGGTCAAATAGCTGCCGGTAGCTGTCACCAAACATTGTCAATCCAAGCGAATCAAACCTGTTTTCGATATATCCCTGTGCCATTTCGTTGCCCGGTGTTCCCGTCTCTCTCCCTCCGAGTTCGTCTGATGACAAATATTCAACATCCTTAAGCGCCTGATGTTGTTCTATTTGCGATGAAGGCACTGCCTCTTCTGCTTGCTGGCCACACGCTGTTAAAAGAAGAGAAAAACAGAGTAGTAATAACTGTCGCTTTATATTGTTCATCTAAGTTATTTTCAACTTTAGTAAATGGGGGGAAGTCACTGAAAATTTATTCAAATTTAATATAAAACTATTCCCCGTTTTTACACCTATCGATGCCTGTTAATTTGAGCTTACAATTTTGAAAACAAATTCTGAAATTCTGCGTAATATGATGGTGTGCTTTGAAACCAATACATTTACCCGCTATGAATAAAAGATCTGACCGCTACCAAAATCAACGAAGAGACACCGGACAGGACCCGCTTGATACTTACATTGATAAGATGGTTAAAAAGTCAAGGACCTCTGACTCCGGGAATAAATCTTCCGGACAAACCGGAAGAATCATACTGGCAGTTATCATTGTTTTCATTGGTTTTTCGTTTGTAACGGGAACGGGTTTCTTTTCGTCATCAGGTCCGTCAGAAATTATTTCAACAGTTACAGATTTTGGAGCTCCGAGTCAGGACCTATTAGATCGAATGAATGAACTTATGGTTGAGATGGGCTATACAGACCTTACCGAAGATGATCTGATCTCTCTTCGTGAAGACGGTGTTACCGCAACCTACATTTCCAACGTCCGGTCTCTGGGGTTTAATGATCTGACGCTTGACGACGCGAGACGGCTTGCAAGTGCGGATGCATCCTCGGCGTTCATGGCAATGATGATTGAACTGGGGTACGACCTCACCATTGACGATATCGTACAGCTGCGAAACGCCGGTGTTACCGCATTCTACACCAGCAACGTACATGACCTTGGTTACAGCGATGTTACGCCCGAACAGCTAATCAGGATGCAGAGAATTGACGTTAGCACATCTCTCATCGAAGAACTTCAGGCCGAGCGTGGTGAAGATGTGCCGCTTGAAGATATCATTCGATATAGAATCAGTAATCAGTAGTTGGGTATGGGGTATAGGTTATAGGGTATAGGGAAATAGATGATTGGCCAATTTATTCATTGAGAGATTTGGTAAATCGATTTAAAAACTTTTGCATCAAGCGAATAAACACTAAATTCCAAATAACTAATAACCATTCCCTAATCACCAAAGCAACATCTTCATACAGAATACACTGCCGCCACTTTTCAGATACTCATATGTGCTGTATTCATGAACGTAAAAGCCCTCATCACGAAGTTTCTGGTTAACGTCGGTACACCCCTGCTGTATGAGAACGTTTTTACCGTCGAGTGATACCGCATTTACGGCAAACAGTTTTTCAGCTTCGTAAGCCGTCGCTTCTATCACGGTATCGAACATTGCATGGATGAGCTCCATCCCTTTTGCTGTAAAGGCGTCGCTGTAAACGAGCACGGTATCTTCACTAAGTACGCACATGCATGTATCGAGGTGGTAGAACTCTTCCTTTTGAAGCTCGAGCGCGATGACCGGAACATCAAACAGGTCTGAAATCTGATCATACACCTCAAGCGAACTTCGGAATCCGTAAGCTCCCCAAATCAGTCCTTTCCTGAAGTGCCAGAGCGCATCTCCCATTCCCTCAAAGGAGTCTGCCTTGTCCCCCTCAATATGATGAACTACATATCCTTCCTTTTCGTAATATGTTTCAACAAACGCCACCTCACCTTTGCGCTGATCTGCTTTCATGATGGACATCAACACGTGCTTTTTCCCATCCGGGCTTATGTAAGGCAAACTTTGATTGGCGCAAAATACCATATCGGGATACCCTTCACGGCCCTCCAGCACATCCACTTTATACCCCAGCTCCTCGTAGCCGTCCCGAAGGTGCTCCCACTCATTCAATGCCTGCATTTTATCCACGGCACCAACCTGGTTCTTCATGTACGGGTTGATCACATACTCAACGTCAAACTGAGATGGGTTAACCATCATCACCTTGGCCGGAGCCGGCATGGACTTCAAATCAGAACGCTTAAAATCGAGTTGTTCGACGGAGGTAATTACGGTAGACATATACTTGTAAATTTATTGACTAAATTCTTAATCCTTCGTAGCTAAAAGCTATTTTTCAGGGACGGAATGTAAGAGTAAATATAATGTAATGATGGATCAAAATAATTCGTTGGAAACTTTTCATCTTGTTGATGCGGTCATAAACCGGTAGGTTCCCTTATGATATTAGATCACGCACTTTTAAACCAGCTGGCTCCCCTCGAACTAAAAGCACGAAAGATAGTTGAGGGATTTGTATCCGGGCTACATCGGAGTCCGTACCACGGATTCAGCGTAGAGTTTGCCGAGCACCGCCCCTATAACCAGGGTGACGACTTTAAACATATCGACTGGAAAGTGTACGGGAAATCGGAACGCTTTTATGTGAAACAGTACGAGGCCGAAACCAACCTTCGTGCACACATCGCCCTGGATGTGAGCAGCTCCATGTATTTCAGGCATTTTGCAGACTGGAGCAAACTGCGGTACGCAATCCATTTCGCCTCAGCTTTAGCCTATATGATGAATCGCCAGCGCGATGCAACCGGGCTTACCCTTTTCGATGAGGATATTCGCGTCCGGCTGCCTGAAAAATCAACCCGCAGCCACCTGAGGCTTATTTTTCAGCATCTTGAGGAAGAACTTGAACAGGAAAAGAAACGTTCAACCGAGAAGCGAAGCTCTGCCTCGGCTAATGCCCTTCACTCATTGGCGGAAAAGCTCGACCGGCGGAGTCTTGTTGTGATTCTCACCGACCTGTTTGAAAACGTAGACGGCCACGATGCTCTGATTTCAGCCCTGCGGCACCTCCGCCATCAAAAACATGAGGTTCTACTGTTCAATGTGCTGGAACATAAGAGCGAACGTGAACTCGATTTCGGAGAAGGAAAGTTCCTGTTTGAAGACATGGAGACCGGATCGGAAATAGAGATCATTCCCAGTCAGGTCAGAGAAGATTACAAGCAAAAAGTGAAGGAGTATACTCACAAGTTTAAAATTGCATGCAGCGATGCACTCGTTGATTTCGAGGAGATAGATACGCAAAAGTCGCTGGATCTTGCGCTTCTGGCCTATCTCAATAAAAGAAAAAGGTTGATGTAATATTTTAAAACCGGAATCTTTTGGTTTGAGTCATGAGGCCCGCTTTTATGTCACCTTTACTCTCCTCAGGATTTTATTGAGCAATCTAGGTGACAAACGCTTTAGATAAACTGTCGCAATCTCTTTCCCACCTATGTAAACTTCCTCTTTGCCGGCAGAAACTTTTGGGAGCAGTTTATCGGCAAACTGTTCCGGCGTCATCGCTTTTTTATGTGCGCCTCCCATCTTTTCATATGCGGATCCGTCGGCCGTAATTGCATTTTTCGTGATATCTGTTTTCACATAGCCCGGGCATACCAGCGTCACGTCCACGCCCTGACCCTGCACTTCCTGGCGAAAGCTGTCGAACCAGCCGTGCAGCGCATGTTTGGAGGCGGCATAGGCTGAGCGGTATTTTGTACCTATTTTTCCCATCACGCTGCTGGTGACCACCACGTGGCCGTGGCCTCGTTCAATCATCCCGGGCACTACTTCTTTAGTGAGCGCAATAGTCCCAAAAAAGTTAATCTCCATAAGATGTCGCACTGAGTCTAACGTCGCATCCAGAGCGAGCGCACGCTGGCTAATTCCTCCATTGTTGAACAGGATATCCACAGCCCCAAAAAACGATTCCGCCTCTTTTGCCTTTGCAGGTAATGACGCCGTTTCAGAGAGATCGAGTGGAAGAATTGCGATATCGTCCGGGTTACCATCACAGTTGGCCTTCACCCGTTCAAGCTCATCTTCCCTGCGCGCTGAAAGAATTAACCGTGCCCCCTTTTTGTTGGTAGCGTACGCAAGTGCTTCTCCAATACCTGACGAGGCGCCGGTAATCCAAACAACTTTATTTTCGTAATACATCGATTGTTGATTAGTGTTTTGTATATGGATAGACTTGGAATAGATATTCAACAATTGAACTATCTGCAAGCTTTTTGCTATTTTGCTTCTCAAATAATAATGCTTGAACAGAACTTATGCACCTGAAATACACCATTCTTTTAGTTGAAGATGAGAAAGAACCGGCAGATATGCTTGCTAATTTTCTTGAGATGGAGGACTACGAGGTCCTGATTGCCTACGACGGAAAAGAAGCCGTTTCCCTGATTGAAAATCGGGCCGATGTCATTGATCTTGCCATTCTGGATATCATGGTTCCACACATCGATGGCAAAGAAATCTGTAAGAGAATCAGGCGACACCCTATATTATCGGGAATACCCGTCATTTTTCTGACTGCACGCGACAAAGAGAAAGATGAAATTGAAGGACTTGAACTCGGGGCAGATGACTACATTCCAAAACCGGCCAGCCTGAAATTGGTAAAAACTCACGTCGAATCTCTGCTTCGCCGTCAGCAACCACAGCACAGTAAGTGGGTTCAATACGGCGACCTCTATCTTGATACACTGGGCAAAGACCTTTACCGCAAAGAGCAGCGGGTAGACCTCACATCTACAGAATACTCTCTGGCGGAACTTTTTTTTAAAAACCCAAAAATGGTTTACAGCCGACAGCAAATCCTGGTGCATATTGGCGATGATGACAAGTTTGTTTTCGACCGAACGGTGGATGTCCACGTAAAAAACCTGAGGCTCAAGATGGGGGATTCATCCGACGTGATTAAAACCTACCGGGGCCTTGGTTACGGCCTCAACAGGGATCTTTTCCAGCCATGAGCATTCGTGCAAAGCTTGTCTGGACTTTCATTCTTCTGCTTATTTTTGGCATTACCGCCATCAGCAGTTACTCCATTCTGTTTATCCGAAATTACCTGCTAAACCAGGGGGAAGAGCAGATTCGAAATGACACCGAATGGCTTGCCATCACTATTGAAAACCTGCAGAATAACGAAGAGTTTGAGACGAACCTGAATGAGGCGGCACGCACCTCCGGCTACCGCCTGGCTATCTATGATGAAGATGGAGCCATATTTGCATCGGTCCCTTACGATGATGCGTTATTTGGACAAGAACAACTGCCGGCAGAGCAACGATCTCAGCTGAGAAACAGCGGTGACGTGCAGATTGTTAACGAAGACGAACATGAGCAGCTGATCGCCTATAACGCGATTGTAGGTTCTGTGAACCCAGCGCGCTACATTCAGGTCAGTATTGAAAAGGATCAAATATACGAACCTATAAAAACCATTCGCTGGATTATCTATACGGGCATGTTTATTTCGATGGGACTTGTGATTTTAGTGAGTGTTCTTTTTTCAAAATCCATTTCAAAGCCAATTATCCAGCTCGAATCTGCTGCTAAGGATATTGCCGGGGGCAACGTAGACCGAACGCTTCAGCTCGACCGAAAAGATGAGTTTGGTGCGCTTGCCAAGTCACTCAACCAGATGGCGGAACGTTTGAGGGCAGATAATGAGGCGCTAAAAAACCTGTACGACAGGCAGCGCCAGTTTTTTGCCGATATCACGCACGAAATCCGCAATCCGCTGCACACAATATCGGGATCGCTTGAGATGCTTGAATTGAAAAACCTGTCAAATGATCAGCGGCAAAGATACCTGGAAACAGCATCGCGTCAGGCCGAACGAATCAATCGGCTATTCAAAGATCTGATGACGCTCCAGCGGTATGATTCAGACAGCTACTTTATTGAAAAAAAACCGTTTGACCTGCAGCTAACGCTCGGGGATATTGACGAGATGTTTCGGGGTCAGGCAGCCGAGAAAAACCTCGACCTGATTGTTGACAAAAAGCCGGTTACGGTATTTGCTGACCCCAATAAAATAGAACAGGTGCTTGAAAATCTTGTATCCAACGCTATCAAATACACCAATAAGGGGTATGTGAAGGTATCGCTGGCAGAATCAGAAACCAAGCTTACGGTAAAAGTTGAGGATTCAGGAATCGGGATTTCAGAAGATCATTTATCGAGACTTTTCGACCGTTTTTACCGAACAGATAAAGCCCGGTCACGTGATAAAGGCGGGACCGGACTCGGCCTGTCTGTCGTAAAAAGTATACTTACCGCTCATGGGTCAACAATTCATATCGAGAGCACACCGGGCGAAGGATCTCTGTTTTGGTTTTCTATTGATAAGCCTGAAGCACAGCATACATGACGTGGCATTGAGCGTGCAAATACCGAGCTAAAACAGCACTGCCTCAACTTCTTTTCCATTCTTCTTTTTCCGGAAGCAATAGTTTTTTCTGGATCAGCGCAACAAGTATACCTGCCACAAGCGGCGTAAATAAGTAGACCGGCAGGTGCATATAGCTTCTGCCCCCCTGCATATAGTCGACAAAAGAAAACGCTGAATTAAGCGCGGGATGCATCCCAAACCCAATGAGAGGTTCCACCACCAGCAGACAGGCCATATACCCAATTCCTATAATACCGACGGAAATAGAACGGACTCGTTTATTGGCCGGAAACACCATCAAGAGAAACAGCAGTACAAACAGGCCGCTGAACAGTAATTCTAGTAAGATGAACATCGCTACACCCACCGAAGATGACGGTTCAGGCAAATATGGAATCAGGGCGATCCACAGCGTAAGGTATGCCCCGCAAAACGCACCGGTAAATTGCCCTGCTACACGGCTCATAAGCGTAGATGTGCTGTCTTTACCAAGTGTCCATACTCCTATCGATACAGCAGGATTTAGGTGCACATCAGCAAAAGAATACCCGATATAGAGAAGAATCATTAACATTAGTCCGGCTGCGATTGGGTCGGTCGAAATCCCAATCGCAAATACAAGCAGTAATGTTCCAAATCCCTCTGATAGAAATTTGACCATGGTGTATTGTAAGGAATCAAATATAGTTAGTTCATGAGTCCCTTGACTTTTCTAAGCCAAAGCTAACGTCATTTATCGGCAAAATCTGATTTCAATTCAGCTATAATCACTTCTAAATGTAAAATCTTTAACTACTTATCACGCACTGCTGTTTATTTAGATTGAATCTGATGAAGCTCTCTTCACTCCAATTTCATAAAAAAAGAGTTAGTTCAGATCTGTTATAACAACTATAGAGCAACTCTAACATACGTATTTATGCGAATTGGTATTGTATTAATGAATCTTGGCGGTCCGACCCGTGAAGACAACGTCCGAATTTTTCTTAAAAATCTCTTCCGGGATGAAGACATTATTAAACTTGGAGGCGGAGTCACCCAAAGTGTTTTCTCAAACGTAATTTCCAAATTGAGAGCACCGTCCGTAGCCAAAGATTACAAAGAAATTAACGGATGTCCCAACGGATGTACCGGAAATAAGCACTGTACCAATCGCAAAAATAAAGTTGTTTCGGACTGCTGTTCTCCAATCAACGGTTTGACCGAAGCGCAACGGCGCGGACTTGAAAAATACTTCAAGGAGATTATGCCGAATGCCGAGACTAAGGTATATACCTGCATGCGCTATTGGCTGCCGTTTGCCGATACGATTATGGATGATATGGTTGAAGATGGTATAACGCACACCGTGTTAATGCCTCTCTATCCTCAGTTTTCCTGGACAACAACAGGTAGCAGTTTCCGGGACTGGGAGG